>Ga0214545_1005034_pt1 | contig 24246 bp, 9 predicted proteins | sample CNSS4metaG_FD_160064 | JGI IMG/M metagenome (GOLD analysis project Ga0214545, IMG submission 160064) | Root nodule microbial communities from cowpea collected in UCLA plant growth center, Los Angeles, California, USA - CNSS4 | ecosystem: Host-associated > Plants > Roots > Nodule | place: USA...
TCAAAATAATCATAATAATCACCGTCATAATAAAAATAAAAATAATAAGACGGAGATGAAAATTGATAAAGTTAAACAATTCTTATCGCAAGAGGAAGAATATAAGTTAAAATTATAATTGGAGAAAAGATTAGAAAGAGCCTGGACTGAGACACGCAGAGCACTGTCATTATAGAGAAAAAGCTTCCACTAGTCCTCAATTGGTTGAAGCATCGTGCTGATAACGTGTTATGAAATAAAGTGAATAACATAGAGAATGACGACAGATAATAGAGAAGAGAAAAAACAAGAGAGAATAGAGAATGAGAAAATAGGAGCAACTCATCTGTCTATTATTATTAATAGGAAGAGTCCTATTTATAGATACAATATGTAATCCATAAAGGAAATAAATCAACTTAGTTAATACAAATATTTACCATAAAGACTAATTACTAATTAATTATATGAGTAAATGTATCAAATCAATGGACAATCATTAATTCATAACAATACACAAGTTTTGAAACTTTTAAATATTTAATGTAAGAGTTTTGAAAAATGTATTGCTTTATAACTATTAGTGTAAATACAAGCGTCATTATGTTTATATGTACGTATCTTTTAAATAATGCATGATATTATATTAGTAAATCATGATATTATAATTTTATTAAGTTAATATACAAAATAAATTTATATTTATTGAGAATAAAGTGGAATAAATGGAGATAAGACGAGAAATAACTGCTGCTAAGAAAGAAAAATAAAGGAGAGAAGATGAGGGAATAAGTGTTGATGAAGAAGGAAATAAAGAAAGAAAAGAAGATAGACATTTTTATAGTGTAAAATAACTATTAATTTTTTAAAATTTAACAAATAATTATATTACAAAAGAAAAAATTTAAATTATGAAATATGAACATAAAAGAGCAAAAGAAAGAATTTCTTTATATAAAGTTATAAATAAATAAAAATATAAATGAAAAACAAATGTTACTAATATTATCTTACATTGGTAAAACTACTATAATTTTGAAATCAAACTAATTTGTCAAAACCACTATAGTTTTAAAAGAGATAATGCAGAAAGAATATTAACTAATCTCTCTAGAGGTATAGGTTAGAAGAAATTGATGGCTATTTTTGTAAAGTATTTTATAGTTTCTAAAATATTAAAAAAATTATAGTTGGCTCGTATTAAATATTATGAACATGTATGTTTTTCAATTAATAATGAATATTAAAAAATTTATTAAAATTTTAAAAAAATCAATTAAATTATTTATTGTTTGGTATATGTAATTATGTTTGAAATATGTTATATTAAAGAGAATAATAGGGGAGTAAATATTAGTTTGAAACGAAAAATTTAGGCCATAAACTTAAACGAATAGTAAAGATCTTTTTAAAGCATGCATTAATTATGTTTCAGAAATGTGTGTGGTAAAATCTCTTTGTTTGAGTTAATGTCAAATTTTCAGTTGCCACACCATTAACTTCAAATGAATGGCAATCATTTTACTAAAATGCCCCTCGTAGACTAATGAAAATAGTCCAAATAAATAAGAGCGTTCATTTACGTGATTTATTATTTTCACAGTTCGTTTATTTTGGTTTAATTTTTGTTAGTTACGTGTTTTGAATATTGAATCCTGTTACACAACTATGGGAACATTATTTTACATTGGTTGGTGTAGGATTATAAGGCACGCAGAAAAAATATAAAGTAATCGAATATCAATTGTTTTAGTATTGAATAAAAAAAGGTACTTATTTTAAATTGATTATTTGCTTGACGTTGAATTATTGTGAATATAAAACTATCCCGTAGTAAAACATAATTTTTGTAGTAGAGTATAAAATGTTTTTCAACGTACGATGATGAATGTGAATGTTGGAACCCACCTGTGAAGACAACGCAAATCATAGGAAAGTGGTGGGAAAGATACGATGAGCTGACTCGAACAGGGTTGGAATTGGCACAAAGAAAAAAAGGAGAAAATTGTCAAACATATATTAAGAAAAAAAATTTGGTTTCCTAAGAGGGGTCACAATCCTATCGCATGCTTTTACTCCTTTTCAATTTTTTATTGTCACATTTAATATGTAGTCGTCATTCATTAGTATCATAATTATTCTACACAAACAATTTTATATATTTTCTAAAATGAAACCAAGTAGCCATATATAATAATAACCGATTGAAATTGAATTTGTATGACCAAGACCAAACCCAACAATAAAATCTGTATTAAATCCACCTCTTTCATAAACCCAACTTTCCCTTTTGACTATACTTCATCACAATACAATTCTCCAACCCCTTCTCTCTCTCTCTCTCTCTCTCTCTGAAAATGGAAGACGCTGAAGAATGCATCACTGGGCTTTGTTTGGGCCTTGGAATGGGAGGGTATGTCCCAAAAAAGGGTAAGCAGAAAGAGAACAGACCCGTGCTAGACTTAGCTTTTGAGCTTTGTCCTAAAGGGGAAGCCATTAACTTGAATCATGATAAGGTAGAGAGCACTGATTCTGATAACAGCAACAACAACAAAGGATGCAGAAAAAAACTCAGGCTTTCCAAGGACCAATCATCCATGCTTGAGAACAGCTTCAAACTTCATACCACTCTTAATCCGGTATATATTCACCTTTTCTCCTTCTAATTTTTATATATTATATGTATGACACATACACGTAACGCTATTCATGATGATTTTGCTGTCTATACATGATCATTTGTATCATACATATTCATCAGTTAATTGTGTTCTGTTGTTTATGCGTTGGTTTTGGTTCCACATGCAGGTCCAGAAACAAGCACTGGCTGATCAATTGAATTTAACGACAAGACAAGTGGAAGTTTGGTTTCAGAACAGAAGAGCAAGGTACGTTAATTATATATAGCTTTCGTTTCATTGATGTATATATATAGGTTTGTTTATTCTTGATGAATTGCTTTGCATCGAATATCTGGGTTTTTTCAAAGCTGAATGTTTAAGGGAGTAGAGATGAAAAGTGAGAAAAGAAAAGGGAGAGTTGTGAGTTTTCCACGGTTTTATTTTGTTTATTTAATAAATTGTTAATTGTGTTGACTATATGGACCTATGGCGTGCATTAAATTTGAGATTTAAATTGTTCAGGACGAAACTGAAGCAGACAGAAGTGGACCGTGAGTGGTTGAAAAAACAGTGTCAAAATCTAAGCGATGAGAACAAAAGATTGAAGAAGGAATTGCAGGAACTACGTGCACTTAAGGTTGGACCATCATCGCCTCTCTGCATTCAACTATCCAAAACGGCAACTCTGACTATGTGTTCTTCGTGCGACAAACTAGTAAAACTGAATGAAGGAAACAACAATATAGGGTTAGAGGGTACAAATTGATACATCAAAATTGGAATATCATCAACCACCTGTTGCTACACGTAACCCAAAACCTTTCTAATTATGATTACAATGAAAAACAGTACATACCATATATATATTATATTATATATTCCTCCGGTCCCCACATCGAAGAGAGAGGAAACTGGGGCGGCTCAGATAGATACGTAGTTAGTAAATCAGGTGTCTCTTCTCTTGTAGATTTATTCAATTTAAACTAATTAATCAAAATTATTTATTTCTCATTTGTTTATTCATTATTTTTGTATGTGTGTGCGTTTATGTACGTATACGATGGTACGGATAAGGAATAAGGTTTTGAATGGCTGAAACTCAAAGATAAAATAATTCCCTAAGTGAGACCACTGATCAGAGATTAGGGCTGTAAAGTTGGAATATTATTAAATCTGTGTTAGATAGGATTTTGTTTTATATCTGCGATCCATGACGTGAAACGTTGGCATTTTCATGCTTCACAAGAATCCAAACCATATATATATAGAAGAATGTGAGTTTTCATTTGTATATTATTGGTGGGTGGTCCGAAGGAAATCGTAGGGAAATTTCACAACAATTAATTTTTGAAAAAACTGAATGAGGGTTGTTTAGTGCGTAATGTGTGTGGAGAATAATGAGCAATTGTGTGTGTGTTTTTTGAGTGTTGAGGTGGTTCTTGAACCAACCCACAAGACAAGACAGGAGTAGGTTGCATTTCATAATAGGGCAAAGTTCCATTGAGAGAAAGCGCATGGAATTTGCTAAGTCATAATCCTAACATTATCCAACTAAGTGCCAACATCCAAATCTCAACAGAATCATTACTAAGAGACAGTGGCTGCCCTTATCATGCCACCACACACACTAACGTAGTTTTAGACAAACTTTATAGCGTCTTTTAAGGGATCGCAAATCAATTCAAACACACTGTTTTTCACAAATCCAATGCTTCTTCAATCAGAATTCATAAACAATATTTGTAGTGAGTAAGTTATTTTTCCATCAAATATTTTATAGTGTAACCTCTTACTTAGCACAAGTATTTCTCATCAAATTTTGTAGACATGGTGTTCTTCAGAACACATGCGAATACTAGTTCTATACTATAAATCCAACCTACCGGTGTTTGCATAACTATAATAGAGAGTAATTACCATGCTATTATGATAGTGATTATCTTAAAAATATTTTTGAAGCAAGAAAACCTTGCATTTGTCTGCGAAAAGGTTTCATAATTACCCAAGTTGACAAGCATACTTTCAACTTCCAACCATTAAACATTACTATGTCACACAGTAATAAGCCACCATCAATTAATTTATGCCACGATGACACCATTATAAATTCAATTCAACTTTTATATACCTATATATCTTTAGGTAATTAATTAGTTATAAAAAAATTCATGGAAAATTAGTTTTTTCTTTTTTATCAAGAGAATTTAACATGGTTTGACATACAATGTTTATATCTACGTCTACGACTACATTAGAAAATCTTTTTTTTTTCTGGTATATCTCAAGCTTTACACAGGGTCTCTTATGTAGTAAAATAGAGACATCTCACAATTCTAAGCGATGTGGAACTAAATCAAACACCATAATACTAACCATTTTTATATGAATTAGTATTTTCTATTAACTTATTTCATCATGACTTTAATTGTATGCATATTATTAGAGTGTAAAGATATTTTTTAACACTGTTAAACTAATTATAATATGCAATAAATATAATATATATGAGTATAGTAATCTATAATTGGTCGAAAAAGCAAAAAAGGAAAGTGAACAATATGTTAGGGTAATTTACTTTTCTATTCCAAAAATCTTTATACTATTCTAGCCAATTTGTTTAATTTTATATATGTATTACGTACTAGAGTTCAATTAAAATGTGTTAGCAATTTTATATTTACCGTACATGATCAAAATTAAACTTCTTGTTATGATGAATTAAAATAATACATACTCAATGATTGAATACAAAAACTTATCCAATTTTATGTAAAACAAACTTGTGATGAGTATTATTCACATGAAATTTGGAAACTATAATTTGACCAAAACGTTGAACAAGAATTCCTGTAGAAGTACAAACATGGCCGTACCGTATATACATACGATTATATATAGGAGTCCAACATAATACTAATTAATTAGTCAATTTATAAAAATAATGGATTCTTCAAACATAATTACGTGGGTCCCCATTGCCCACTGAGCAAGCTTAGAATTGATATACCTTGCCACTTAAGCAAACTCTGTTTAATTAAAACTTGTTTTCTATGCAAATAAAATTTGACTTTTACTCATAATTTATGAAATTGTATTTTTGATTTTGAGAGAAAAAGAATGGAAGAAAGCATAAGCAATGATCTTGGTCACACCAATCATTTGGTCATAGGAATTGAATAATAATAACAAGGTTAGCACAGTGGTGTGAAAAGAGGCATGGCTTCGTAGACATTAAACTATAACAAATAAATAATGAATGGTACAATGTAATCTCGAAGGTTGTCCTTGTTCAATACTCCAACTAATCAAACTTAACCCTAGGAAGGATACCACCGATTTCCTTCTTCATTTCAATTCCACAATTTTTTTTTTTTTTAAGTAAAAAAGTAGTAAATAAATAAATAAATAAAATGACTACTACACTGAGAAAGGTCAACTGTGTGAAAACAAAAGCATGAATCAAAATTGGCCCACGCAATTCAGATTTGGGTCATCATCATGGCCCACACAAAATTGCCTACTACTCCTTTTTGCACCGCCACAGAAGCAATTCAAAGAGGCCGTCACATATGCCAAAATATTCATGTAATATATGCAACAAATTCAATTCATCAAAGTGCGATACTTTCATGTGCACCCAAGCAAATTGATTTCAGTTCGTGCTTTTAAGGGTGAAGTACGAGTACTGATTTTTTTTTTATGTTATTTTTTATTAAATATTAAAAATATATTGGGTTAATATTTTAAATACTTTTTTAATATATTTTAAAATATCAAAATTAATGATAATCAATGTATTATGAAAATACAAAGAAAAAAAAATTCAAAAAATAATCTAAATTCGCCGATTACTTACGATATTATAAATAAATCCTTAGATTTTTAAAATAAGTAAAATAAGCAAATGGTTATAATTTATTATAAATAATGTTAAAATCATTTACATAAATTATCATATCCTATAATTAACATATAAGATTCTTGTATGTTTAAGCTGATTCAAATATTATAAAAAAGTTATAAAGTTTTTTAAATTTAAAAACGAAAAGAAACATGAAGAACGCAAACTTATCTACATATCTATCTTTTTCAGGTCATTTACAAGGTTACCATACAATATATATATATTTAAAAAATATTTATATATTCTGTTATGATTTTTTTTTCTGTGAATTAGTTTCAATTTATACGCAATTAACTTTTTCAACAAATTTTAAGTTTTAATTTTGTAAATGAAAAGATATAATTAAAAAAATATACTTCACTAGATTGAATTAATCAGATTTTTTGCTGCTATTATTTATTAATGATATTAATACATTTAATAAAAATGTATTATATATGTTTTACCTCCTTTTTACTCGGACTGATGCAATTAAAATTGAATTAACAAGTGAATTCACTAAAATAAAATAAACATTTATGTAATACACATATTATAAATATTAATTCTAAAAAATCAGAAAAACATCATTGTTATGCAAAAGATCGATTAACAACGGCATTCATACATTTTATTACCTCCTTTTCTCAATTCAATAATTATGGTTGAACCCACATATATTTGTTGATGAAATATGTGATGAATATTAAAAAAATATTTTTTATGAATATTTGTAGGTAATGGATTCCATGGTATCCAATCCATGAATACATACTAATAATTATTAACAAAAATTTTATTGGTATACTTTTTTTAAATTCAATTAATCAAAATAAATTAATTAGTGAAAAAAATATTTATTATGAGATAATCAAATTTGACTTCATATAATTATTTATTTTATTTGAATTTACAAAATTGATGTTATTTTGTAAGAGATTAATTTTTAAAATTTATATTTTGAGTCAATTAATTTAAATTTTCCTTTTAAAATACTAAAATTATTTTCATTAACATTTTATTGATTAATTTACTTAAGCTTTACTTAAAATATATTTTTATTTAAATTTATATTTTAAATATTTTTAAAATAATTTTATTTAGAAATTTCAAAAATAAAATATAAAAAATGCAGGTATTTATGGATGGCATTACAAAAATATTTGTGTCCACATGTATTCATGAATAAAATCTATAAGCGGATAGTTGGTACTTGCAGATATTTATTAACCATGGATAATGAGTAATGGGTGTTTTAATACAATAAACATTCACTTAAGTCCGCGTTTTTATCTTGAGAGTTTGATAGGGAATTAATTGAGATGCATACTTATATGAAATTTTAAGAGTCATATTACAATATGAAATATTAGAGGTCATATAATTACAATATGAGATATTATGAACGTTAAAAATTTGTAGAAATTATTAAAATATGAGAGATATAAGATATATATTATAAGAAGGAAATATTGTAATTAATTAGCTATGTATTTCTTTTAAGAAAAGTGATGGTCAAATAAAGCTTTCTGACTTAGCAATTTACATCGGTTCACTATTTTAATTAATTTTCATTTATATTATTTGTGTAAGGCCCACTTTTCGTTCTGCCCTTTTATTTAAAGGCTACCCAAACTATTGGGCCTTAGGGTTGGCCCAAAGGGGGAAACAGACCTAATCTGTCCTAACCCTAACTTTGTGCTCACTTTTTGTAAAACAGAACCCTCACCTCCTTAGAGCTGTTGCCGTCTTCCTCCGCTAGGGTTCCAAAGTATACTCAGTTTCACGTTTAGCTTGACCTCGCTTTGGCTCACGTAAGTGTTCCCCAACTCATACTTTTCAATCTTTGGTCTTATTCCATGGTCAATGTTAGGGTTACTGTAGTAAACACACTCTGTTCGTTTTTTCAGCTCCATAATCTTCTCCTAGAGCTGTGGTGCTCCGCTGTTCGGTGTCGAAGTCTTAAACTAGCTCATTCCAAGTAAGGGAAGCTAGACCTTACTATATTTTTGGTAGAATCTGTTTATTTGATGTGTATATGATGATTGAATGGCCTGTGTGAGAATATAATCGGTTGAAAATGTCGGTTGAATTGTTTGGATGTGTGTGGGTGGTTGTTACTCGAGAGAACAATGGTGAGTAGTGGTCTTCTCGCCCAAGTGAGCCTGCCTCGCCCAAGCGAGCCTGCCTCGCTTAGGCGAGATTAACAGAGGCTCGCCCAGGTTTTCCCACGCGAATGGTCGCTCAGGTGACTAGCTCTATTTTTGAGCGAGCGAGCGTCTCGCTCAGGCGAGGAGGGTCTCGCCTTAGCGAGAATGCGCAGAGGTCACTATACATGTATGTCGAGCTCTCGCCTGGGCGAAGAGGGCTTGCCTGAGCGAGAGACCCTCTCACTTGAGCGAGACCTTTCAGCCTGAGCGAAAAGCTGAGCGAGATTACGTTCTGGTGTGATGTTTTCTATACTCTTGGATGTTTGGCTTGTATATAAGTGAATTATTACATAATGGCATGAGGGCAAATGGATATGCATGATTGGGAGGGTGTATGAGTTGTGAATGATGAACTTGAATGAATCTTGGCATGTAATGGAATGGTTGGTTATGAAAGTGGCATGGTAATGAGATGAGTTGAGATTTGGTATTCATGGATGGAGTATGATGAGTTGGTATGGGTTTGATCTGAAACCTGAGAGAGATTGGTAACAAAGGTCGACATAATATATGTACATGCATGATAAAATCTTTCTTGATTGTTTGAGTATGATTGGTACGCGTCAGTGCGTAATTCCTTGAAATCTCTAGGTGAGATTTCAGGGTCGTGCTTCAGTGGTCAGGACGTAATTCCATGGCCCCTGCTAGTGGGTGTCCATGGTGGTGCCTCATCTATATAATTCGGTAAGAATTCAAGGTAAGGATTGCATCCTGACACTTTAAGTAGTCAGTTAGTCTCACTTAAAGCGGACTGACTCTTGTGGTGAGAGTAGCAGGAGGCCTGAAACTCACTAAGAGCTAACCTTGTGTGTGGGGGATTGATTCATTATAATACTTGTAACACATAGTTCGGGGGTGAGCAGAGGTATCCACCACAAGTGCAAGCATCCGCTGAATCCGACCAGATTATATGTATCCGGATGAGTCGAGTCGTAGTGTATTGATGAAATGTTCATAACATGCTCAGATGATGTATATGTTGTTGATTGTGAAAGTATGTCTGATTGTATGATAAAATCACTTTTGGCTCTAGCTTACCCTTCTGTTGTGTGCTTCGTATGTGTGGTTCTCTCTTTTGTGATGATCATCAATTCGTTGATGTGAGCAGATGCGAGGAACACCTGTGGTCATCAGGGATGCGATGGTTCCGCTGCTTAGTCATCTGCATCTTCTACTTTGGGTGTTTTCTTTTTGGGTTGTGGCTCATGTATCAGCTTAACTCTTAATTTCCTATTTTGTTCATGTTGAACTTTGTATCCGTTTAGTTTTGGCATCGTGGTGTGCTTTGGATAGCTGTAAAGAGTTAAGTTTAAACTCCAAAACTGCACTATTATATTTTATTTGTGTGACGTTTTATTTTAATTATGTTTATTAATTAAAAGGGACGTTACAATTTGTACATCAATAATATTCTTAACATAACTCAAATAACAAATATTAAATTAGAAATATCTAGAGAAGAATAACCATAAATACACAAAAAATAACTATTTTTTTTACACGGTCAAAATTGATCCTCTCATGCTCTTATTTATATTCTAATACAGTTTCTATAAATTCTATAAATTATATTTCTGCGATTTTTTTTAAAGAGTGGTTGATGTAAAACTATAAATATTAAAAGTATAAGGCAATTAAATTAGAAAAATATGATTGCAAATGGAGAATACTTTATGAAACTGAGTTGTTAATTTATTCAATAATTTTATATAAATGATTTATTCTATCAACGTCAATTCTCTCTTTAGACTGTAACCCCATCTAATAATTCATTTTTTTTTCTTTAATTAGATTGAGAATAGAGAAGCATCATCCTTTGTTGAGGAGATAAACACATTCTGGCTGATTTTGCTGGCCATAGATTATAGTAAATTTCTTTAATCATAATAATGCATGTTTGAAAATTTTAGATTTATACAACTATCATTTAGGTTAGTTGATAACTATTGCACTATTGTAATCAATTTAGTTATTGATCTTAAGTTTGAGTTCTAAATTATCTATAGTATCTTTAAAAAAATCTAAGATCTATAATTAAAAATTATTTATAGATACATCTATATTCAACAGTTTAAAGTTATATATCTCTTCAGCACATTTAATATATGAATCAAATTCACCATAGAAATTGAGACTGAAATTAATTTGAGATTGATCCTATTCATTACCAACCCTAATAGTCATCATCAATGCTCCTTTAACAGCTCTTATCCATATCACACCTCTAACTTTGAAATCATAATTTAATTTAAAATGTAAAATTGACAAACTATTTTCAATTTAAAATGTACACTCGAGAGAATAATCCCACAATAACATCACTAATTTTTATTCTAATTTCTTACTTGATTCTGTGCAATAAAGTACAGTTTTCCATGCTACCGAATAACTAACTCATGATAATTCCCAAAAGGGCACTACCACAGGGGGAACAAGTTCCATTGCTTTCAGTGACCTCCTAAATGAAAGTCAAGGCCAAAGAAGTTCCGTTTTCTCTTTTGTTCTCCCTTCTTTGCCGCATAAAAAAAGTAAACTCCAAGAAAGAAGAATGATGTAAGTCAATACCTTGATTTTGTTTGTTGAAAAACCAGAGTGGCATAAATTAACTCATTCCATGCATCAGGGACTCCAGGAAGACACCAATGGCTGCAGTCTTGCTTCCTTGTAGAGACTTTCTTCCCATCCAAGTTAACCTTGCCATAGACAGATGGGTGACCATCCTTCCTAAAATTGGTCAGTTTTGTGATATTTAATAACTTTACTGGAAACTTCATTCCCTGGATCACTTCCTCCACTATCTTCATTTTCAAAGGATAGTTATTCAGGATGGAACCATTAAAAGCTGGTTCAGTTTCACCGTTGCATGATCCACCTGAGTCCCAGTCTCCACCCCTGCCAAATGTTAATTATCAATGTTATTTGGTTGAGAGAGCAAGTGGTGGTGTGGAATTGGTTTCTTCTATTATTCTTTTCTCCATTATTATGATGTGGATTACAGCAATAGGTTTCCTATTTCTTTTACACAGACATGATCCTCAGTATTATTATTAGTAGACTGGAAAGAGAAGGGGCCAAGGATTTTGTGTCAATAAATATGTGAAAAAGAAATCAATACCTGAAATGGGCATTAGAATATCCGCGATAGTAGACAATCTGTTTACGCGGATTGATATTACGATCGATCCATTTTCCCCAGGTCTCCATAGCCTTTTTGTAAGCCTCCACTGCATCAAATTTTGGATACAGATAATCACCTTCTTTATAGTAATTTATCCTGCACAAATCAGACACTATCACCTTCTTTTGTTCTATGTTTTAAGAAAGTTACGACTATTTTCTTTCTTCATTTTGGTAGATGACTAATTTAAGGAATGAAAGACAAACCAATTAGCAACTGGTAGCAGTGACTAGTGAATAAAACATAATAAGAAAAAAGGACCAAAAAGTGACAATTCAAATTTTCTTAATTCATAACTTTTGATATTACTGTACACACCAATCTTCCATGTTGCCAAGAGCAGTTTAAAACAAGAGGACGACATTCTTGTGCAGAAAATGTTAGGATGAATCCTTTAATTACTTAAGCAAGCTAGAGTTCAATATACATGGGGAAAGAAAAACACAGTTTCCAAAAATTTATTAAATAAAATCAATGCATATATTAATCAAAGTATGAAATTAAAATAATTGCATCCTAACCCTCGAGCAGTTTTTCCATGAGTCCACCAGTGTCCGGTATTGAAGACAAGAATATCAGCCTTCTTCCAACGACCAGATGTCTTGTCAATACGATCTATTGACAACGTAGGATTTGAGCTCCCTTGTGAATTAAGACGAATTCCTTCCTTTACAAGGAAATGAGATCTCACAAATATCACCGAGATATTATAGTCCTGTCCAAGTATTCCAAAATCTTAGCACACTATTTTTTTTATAAGCACAATATACTGCAGTCGGTCCATACACATCTTCTTGATACACAAAAATAAAAATGTCCAGTTGCCTGATCATTTCATATGCAAATTTCATAATAATACAAATACTGTACTCAATAGGAAGTTATGAAGTTTTAACTTCTGAAACTACAGCATCAGCTGGATTTATACTCGCCAACAACTTTTATTCAAGTCAACTGGACCTTGAAGAGACAAATTTACTAAGAAATTGAATGGACAAAAAAAAAACTAAGAGAAAACAATAATATAAAAGCAGATCATAGTATTAGTGCATATAAGTTAGAAGAAACTAAATATGCAAGATAAAATTTTACCACAAATTTAAAAACAAAGTAGCCTCTTCCTTTTGTTATTTTGTGTCCATGTATCTCATACATTCTGCTCTTATTTTGCAGGCCTTCACGTAATACACACAGAATGGACTCAAATTGGTTCCGGTTCATAGAATCTCCAACAAGCATTAGTCGTTTACCTTTCAATCTTACCAGGAAGTCTGTGGCATTAAACCTTCAAGTAGAATATGAAAGAAATTAATGAAGCACATATGAATAGTTAATTTCTAAACTATTAAAAGATACAGAGCAAAGAATAATTGTTCAAATACACTTTAGTGACTATATGTAATTAACTGTTACATCACGCTATATTGTATATGAGATGCCTTTTGTCAACAGAAAATCATTAGTTGAACACTAGAAGAGACAAGTTTGTTTTATTAAGCCTTCATATATCAACAGAAAATCAAAAGTTGAACATCTGATGAGAAAAAAAGGTCAAACCATCGTCTAACAGGCCATAAAATAACAACTGCAGGTTGCTAGTGTTAAACTATAGAGAAAATACAGAACAAGGCTAAAAGTAATTTAGTTCCTTGTACATTATGTCATATGACAGAGGATTCAACATTCCCACTTCTCAACTACAGAAACAGCGCAGCTCTTTGAATGAACATCAGATAATAGTTTTTAAAGGGAAATGTGGGACATGGTTAACAACAAAGCATCGTGTGGAATTTGCTGATAAAAAAAAAAAAAAAACTACCACCTAAGCTTCAGTGGAATTTGAGATTCTATATGTATGCATGTTGTCTTTATAAGCTAACTTTGCAATGGCTAATTTACATTATAAGATTAAAGAAAGAATAGGATGCGCATGGCATGTGCTTCTTTGCATGTCAAATCGAGTTTCCACACACCACCAAGTAAACAAATGTTTGAACCTTTTTAGAAATGTTCCCACGACCATTTCGAATAAAAATACAGATCCCATAACCTGAAATATTGCTACCAGAAACTATGTTGTTAGAGGAACCAAACTAATTAGGTAAACATTATTTTCAATTTTCACGGGCATGGGTACCTTACCATTTTTAGAGCTCTTTAATCTGAATCTATAAAAGCAAAAATCAGTGCTGAAAATTCATTTTCTCAAAATCACCTAGGATAATCTGATACATCAAAACTTCATGTTCATTTTCTCACAATCACCTAGGATAGTCCGATACATCAAAACTTTATGTTCGACAATGTTTTACTCTCGTTAAGATGTTTGAATTGCAAAAGTTGTTGAATTCAAGCTGGGTCCCCCTTGGGGAACATCCATATCAAGTTTATGCAAGAGAAGCATGTTTACTCACTCTCTAAAGTTTCATAGAATACACACAGCCCTCATACTTGAACACATTAACCCAATCATTCTGAAACCAACCTCTATCTATTATGATCCTCATCAGAATAAGTGGAGGCATAAAATGCAACAGGCAACTGCAATTTTGTCATGTGGAAGGTAACGGCAATATATCCACTAGCACTAAAATCTCACATGACAAGAGAATTTCTAATCCATCACTTTCCATAATCAGTCACACTTTTATGAAACTCCACTCGAGTAATATCTATGAAAACAGAGACAGATACAAAATGTTCACGCTATTAATTTTTGTTTTGGTTCGCTGCAAGAGGATTGATTCCGCATAAGTAGCTATAAAAGTTAACCAAACACAAAAGCATCAGAAATTGGCAGATGAAGAAGAAGCAGCAGCTAGAGTTTGTGTGCGACCCCAAAATTAAGCAAAAATACCTGAAACCTGTTTAGCAACAAGCATAGAAAAAATGAAAATGCAACAGAGAGAGTACCTGGGAAGATCACAGGCATCCGGTTTCCAGCGCCATTTGGTGTAGAGCGTGTCGGTCCTTCCGTTAGCTTTGCAGTCATAAGCCTCGTCCACGTAAGGGCACGAACCCGGTTGGTAAATCGGGTAGTTATCATCCCTCACCCACGTTCCCGTGAACAAATCGCACTCCTTCACATTCAACACCGCATCGTCGCCAACAGTTTCCTTTACCTCCGTTACCGGTTGGGCATCAGATTCAGCGTCGGTAACATTGACAGTGTAACCGACGGAATCGCCAACAGTTTCATTTACTTCCGTTACCGGTTGGGCATCAGATTCAGCGTCGGTGACATTGGCAGTGTAACCGACGGAATCGGCAACAGTTTCATTTACTTCCGTTACCGGTTGGACATCAGATTCAGCGTCGGTGACGTTGTCAGTGTAACCGACGGTGAGGGTTTGAGTGGTGGCAGGGGAGGAGGGTGGAGGCGGAGGTGGTGGTGGAGGAGGAGGAGGAGGGGAAACAGGTTGGACGCGGAGGTAAAGATCTGGGTGAATGGGGGAAGCGGTGTGAAGAGTGGTTCTGGTGGAGAAGAAGACGATGACAGAAATGAGGAACAATGCGAGGAAGAAGAGAGTGGGTACTGTGTAAGGCCTCTTCTGGGAAACCATCTTCCTTCACTCTCAAACATACCAACACCTTCCAACAACAAACATGCGCAATACTTTTTCCATTTTTCTAATTACAAAACATTCTGGTAATAACATAGATTCTATGTATGACCAAATATTTTGGTTGTGGTCATAAATGATAGGTCAATGACAGGTTCTAACTATAATGTTGTTAATGAATGGTATAATTAAAAACAAAATTTAGTAGTCATATTAGCCTAAAATATCAAAAGGGTATCTTGGTTTTCCCATAGATTTCAAACATAAGTGCTATGTAATAAGCAAGATGAGAACAAACTTTGACTGTCCTATACAATATTTATCGTATTCATAGACATAAAAATTATTAGCTGTCTTAATAACTCAAGAATCTTCCTACTGAAATTATAAAATCATACTATTGGTCTAATCTTTCGATCAGAACAATATAAACATTAGGATATGAAGAGTTACTCATAATTATAATGTAGGAAAGAGTTTAGAAGCGTAGACATTGTCAAAGAGCTTTCTATGTCTGTGTGTTTCAAAAATTGAAACACTTAAAATATCTAAAAATAGACTGTTTGGACTTTTAAAAATAGAAACCCTTAACTTGTCCAAATATAGCCTCTGTTATGCAATTCTCTGAAGTTATATGTTAATTATGGTGTGGTCTATGATGTACAATCAGAAATCTTTCAACTTAAAATCATTGTATAGCACTAGTTGAACAAAAGACTCCCTAACCTATGCAGCACTTGCATGTAATGGTTTTGTTTTGTAACAATCCCTGCATCAACACTTTCTGCATAAATCCCTACCCCCAACAAGATAGAATGGAGAATATTTTTCTCCGTCAAACTGTTGATGCAGCAGAAAGCATGCTGCAAAAAATGTGCCAAAGGTGTGCTGAAAACTTAAACCATGGGTAGCACCTATCCCTTAAGTATGTGAATGTCATATTCAAATGCAAAGAGCAAATGTTCCAATGATTCCTCTTCACTAAGGATACCAGATCTCATCCAACCCGTACATAAGAATTTTAATTTCTTCATGTTTTCACAATAATCATCTGTGTTGTGTTCTTTTTGTATTTTCTCCTCAACTCAATTTTGATCGGGTCATTGTCGACTTAGAGATATTTGCGAACATTTTTTCTTAGGTCAATTAGGATTTTTTGTTGACGTGGAAAGGATTTGTTTTTCATTTACATTGTTAAGATTACTTTTGTTGTAGCCCACTAATTGAATTTGAATCAATGTTTTCACGGTCAATACTGAGATGAGTATTTTTTTTTTAATGAATGTTAATTAAATGCTTTTGTCGATGTTTATTGTGCTTGATTTGGTTAATGTTGTTCGTGATTGAAGTAGTTTTTTTTATTGTTATTAAAATGAGAAAATTTACAATAATAACATAACCTTTAGCTGATTATTCCTCTATTTTTGTTGCACTACCAACCTAACTGAGCGAATCCTATAAGTTCATCACCCTTTTCCTTCTCTCAAATCATTATTTTGTAACGAAAAATAATTTTATACTAAATATAAATAATAATCGTCGAGGGTCGGAAACCCCGACTCAATCCTAATTAATCAAATATTCAAAATATTGAACAAAATAAATATCTCCAATTTTAAATCATAAAGATTAAATACATAAAATTTACAAAACTAATTATATATACTAACATAAACATAGGTGATATCGTATTTGTGTGTCTGCATCTTTAAAGTTTTGAAAAAAAAAAAGATGATTGGAACTAATAGTAAAAACTATTTGAATATTAGCATAGAAATTACAAATATGATGAAAAAAAAATAGAAAAAAAAATGAAATTGATGACAAATTTTTCTTTTAAAAATTTAATATAGCGGTTTCTATTAAAAAGTTAGTTAATATAAAGGGTAAAATTGAATTTTAAAATGTGTACATAAAAATAGGAAATCTTTTTATATATAGGTATAAAAAGATGTTGGAAGTAATAGTAAAAAATATCTAAATATTAACATAAAAACTACAAATATGACAAAGAATCAAAAGAGAAAAGAAAATGAAACTCATGGCAATTTTTTTAAAATTCAATATAGAATTGGAATCATAATGTGTACACAAAAAAGAAATCATTCTCATATAAGTGTAGATAAATAATAAAAACTAATAAAAAAATAAAAATAAAATATAACTGCAAGGAATAGAGGCGATGAGCAGTGATGGTTCGCGACAAAAGTGGTTTGAAGGGAGAAGAAGAAGAAACCCAGGTGCCAGCAAGAAGAAGTGGTGGCAATGGCGACCTGTGGTGATGAGACTTGCAGTGGAAGTAGACGTTGTCGTGACTTGGCGATGACAAACAACTTGGCGACGACGATGACAAGACTTGGCAAGAACAATTTTGCGACTACTAAGGCCACCTCAAGGTAAGGTAATTAAAATACTTGATCTAGGCCTCCAGAAAAAATAAGGCCTAAAAAAATTACTACTAATATTTCTTTATTATAAAATTATGTTTAAGAAAAAAAGCCTAAAATTTTTGTTGTTGTATTAATATAACTCTATTAAATTAATTATAAAATTATGTCTAAGAAAAAAAATGACTCAAAAATTTTATTTAATTACTAATATAATTCTATTAAATTAATTATAAGTTTATGTTTGAGAATAAAATTTAATTTAATTATTATTATTTTTTGTTAATTTTTATTGGTATTAAAAATGATTATTAATCAGTTAAAATCTTTATTTAGTAAATTATAATTTTGTTTAAAAAAATATTAGTTATCTTTATTATTTTATAATCTATCTATATTCTATTTTCTTTTTTTATCTCTTTATCTCTATGTGAATTATCTTGGCTCTCCTTGTTTTATTCTCCTTTAAGAGTCATTGTTTTATGATTTTGGTAGATTACATTTCTTAAATCTTATATTATTCATGTGTACTAATTTTTTCATTCTCATGTTTTGTTAGTATGTTTTTTTCTTTCTATTTATGTTGGTGTTGTGTTTGTTTTGGATTTATATTAGAATTAGAAATGTGTTTCTCTTGTCCAGTTTTGTTTTTCTAATACTTTTCGATTTACAAGTTTCAAAGAGTTTTTTTACATATATCTTGATGAGGAAATGTAATTTTTCTAAAAAAATATTAATTATATTAAGATTTAGTCTTTTGATGGATAATAGATTAATTAGAGCATAGTTTAATATTTGATTTTCTGTGTAAAGATAATTCAAGTTTAAGAAAAAAAAACTTTTTATCGAGGTGAGAAGAATAATAATTTTTTTAATTATTTTTATTAATAATTAATCTTAAAATCAATTCTACATGTTTGTGAAAAAGTTGACATTTAAAAAAGCAGAAAGAGACTTCAAAATCTAGTATTGAGTTTACTTCATAAATATGTTTTATTGTTTTAACTCCTTTATATATATATATATACATATATATATATATATACATATATATATATATATATATATATATATATATATATATATATTGGAAACAAAATCAGGTTTTGTTGGTTTAGCTAATTCATTATATATATACTTATTTTTAGTAGTATTTTACATATTATAATTTTTTATTTTATATAAAAAATATACAAATATGTCACTTAAAAAGTTTGATTTATTTTCAGAATGAATTCAGAAGAGAAATTATGTATTTGGAAAATGATAAATCAATTGACATTATTAATTATATAAAAATAATATGTCTATTTTCATATTTTCAAATGCATATGTAACTTATAAAATAAGATTAATAATTTCATGTTTTTAATAATGTTTTAAGAAATATTAAAATATAAAATAAATTTAGTTATGACAATTTAATAAATAATTTTGTATAAAAAATTAAAAAATAAACTTTAAATAAAAAATTTAAATTTCTAAGTTTGTTTAAGGTCTTTTAAACTTTTGAGTTGTGTCTGAATATTATTGTAACTTTTATCAAATTTTATATCATCAATAATTTTTTATTTAAATATTAAATTATAAATCCAAATACTATGATTATTTTTACCAAACTATTTAATAATACTGCAGTGATAAAGTTATTTGAATTTTTGATATATTTTAAAAAATTATATAAATTATATAAACTTTTATCTATAAACCAAACATTTTTATGCGAAGAAAAAGTTTAAATTTAAATATAACCAAAATACCCCCTAAATATTGGTTATGAAGTGCATCTGTCAAAAAAGCATTTTACATGTAACGCATACATACACACACATTCACACATTTTTAGTTGTTAAAGTAGACGTACTTCTGAGTTATCTAGCAATTGACGTCCCTTTTATAGGCATTCACCTTCAACCGTTAGATCTTCTCACATCAACAGACACGGATTCTGACCATTGATTGCCCTTCTCGAGATATTAACCTGACATTCCGGTAGCGTTTATTGATAAAGACGTTAAAGGTTACACTTCTAATAAATACAAGCGGAAACACTATAATGGCGTGTGAGCTCATTTTGTTATTATACTATTAAATTAGAATTAACATTTAATACTTATTTATTATTTTTAATTTTACATATTTATTTGAATATATATATATATATATATATATATATATATATATATTATTTTTTATGCATTTTATTGTAGAGGCACTATATATCTCCATTGAATCCTTTGAAGTCTTCACATCAGTCTTCTAAGAAAGCATCTGTGGTGACAAAATTTCTGCATAATGGCTTTTCGCATCAACCAAACTTTTCTTTTGGGGCTTCTATGCCTTGCTTTGGTTTTTTCTTCAGGTAAAGAGAAAAAGGCTTTTTATCTCTTATGCTACATTTTGAATCTGGAATTGAAGTGAAAAGCTATGAAGCCCGGACAAGCCTTATTAATGGTGTGTTCTGAGTTCGATATGTATCGGACACCAACACTTCTACGACACGTATTAGTAAAGTATTTAATTTAAAAGAGTTTTTTTTTTTTTATCTTTAACATGATTTTGACATAACTCCTATATAATGTTAAAATCACAAATTCAATGATTTTCTAAAAAGTCTATAAATTTATAAATTTATCACACAAATTTCTATTATGATTATAAAAATAAGGAAAAAGTACTATATGATCACTACTTTTCACTTTTTTTGATATTAAATAGATAAATTTGATTTATTTATGTATTAATTGTCAATGTATTAGTTAAAAGTTTGAAAATAATATGAATATACATGACGTGTCTATATCCTATATTTTTTCAATTTAACCGTATGTTTGTGTTCGTGTCATGTCGTGTATCAGAATTCATAGGTGAAAAGTGATTTTGTGGTGATTACAGGATTAGCAGAAGATTGGGGCCTCCCAGGACAAAGCTGCCAAAAAGACAGATGCACTAATACCGTAGAGTGTAGTTATAAATGTGTTAAGTATGGTTTCAGGAAGGGAGGTACATGTGTAGCATGGGCTCCTGGCCTTATCATCTGCTGCTGTTACACATAACTTAATTCTTCAACGTATTATCAAAATAAAACAAAGTTTGCATTCAAACTTTCATTACTCAGAAATTTATCTACTGTCTTTCAATCTTGTTCAATAATATGAAATTTTATATTAATGTGTTCAGATTTCGTCAAATTTTATATATTCAATAACATCAAAAAATATCTATATTTTAGATTTATGTGATAAAAATTTTCAAAAGATCAATCTAAATCTTGACCATATTTCCATTGTCTCAAATTTTTAAATATAACTGATTTAATAAAATAATTAAAATGAGTAGTCTTTTTCTCCTTTGTCATCAAACTTTTTTCTCTTCTCACTTGGAATATGAGGATAGGTAACACGTCAATAAATTTTGAAATGATTTACAACCGGTCTCCTTCCACTCCACAAGTCTCTTCATGTGTCATGTTTTGGACTTCTGTTTAAAACATGAACACTCCAATTTATAGCTTCATGTGTGGTGTTAGCAAAATCCTCACCATGTTGAAAAGGGCTATATTATTCCTCTTTGATATACAATTTTGTTGTGGTGTACAAGAAATCGTAAGCTCTTTCCTAATGTCGTGTTTTTTACAAAAGAAATTAAAATAAACGCATAAGAGCATTATTCTCCATCATGATTTGTTAAGAGAGTTTTAATGGCCTTTCCTAATTCTTTTCGAACTCTTGCGTTGGAAGTTTTAAATACACCACAGGCGTATGGCTTCTACAATAAAAATATAGACGCATATTTCCTTGAAAAATCATCACTAAAAATAATTTTTTAATTTTTTAATTATTTGTAGATTAATATGGCAACTAATGCAAAAAAAAATAAAAATTAGTATAATGAAAATAATGCAGATTGGAATGTACCATATCACCTAAGATAAGCAAGAAGGGGTGGGTGTTGATGGTAATACAATGCATTCTAAGTCCATGATTTTAGTTGGCCCAATTTAAAGACACTTTTAAGCTAGTATTTTTACTTTTCTAATACTCTTGTATTAGAGTGTTGTGGGATTTAAGTTAAATTCTTACTTTAGAAAGTGTGAGTGTACTTGAGATCAAAAGATATGAGAGTGTTCTCTACATGTTGTATATTCTCATGTTGGCTATGTGTTGTACTATGACATCCGTGCGAAACAGTGGAAGCGTGCTATGCTCCAACGTTTGCTCGCTTGCTCGTAGTGGCAAAGTAGTTCTACTGTTTAGGTGATGCTCGATCTACGTGGTGATGAGGCATAGGTGGTTGATGACGTTTGATGTTGTTCTGGTGATGTGCGTAGTGGACAACGATGTCCAATGAGACAACAATCTGCTATCTTCTCTAGCAAGGTGTAAGGAGGACCAATTTTGCTTCGGTGGTGGCTATGAAATGAAGATGAAGCCATATTATATATACTAGAATAAGGAGATGGTGTGGCAACTTCTAGTTGGTCAGATATGAGAGTGGAGAATTTTGACACTTGACATCTCCTAGTTGGTTAGATTTTAGAGTGGAGGAGTGTGACAAGTGGAAGCTCCTGGTTGAGCAGATTGTGAGTGCTAGGATAAGTGTTTTCTTGTAATAATTATGCACGGACATTATATTGATGCAAGGTGTGTTGTGATTATACATAAACATTGATCAGCTTTGATGTAGGGTATCCCTGATTCTTTCATCGCAAAGTAGCCTTCGAATAAGGAGTGGTGTTGTTGTACAATGAGAGCTCCGTTAGAGGAGTCTTATGAGTACAAAGTGAAAAGTGACCACAAGAGCTCTTGAGTAATCTTCTTGTAACCTAAATTCTTGAACTTAATGCAAACAGAATTCTTTTATGTTAATTCAATTTTAATTCTACATTTTACTGATTAAGAGATTAAATTTCTATTTCTTTTATCTTGCACCGTTTATATCTTTCTTGCACATTATCTTTGGCTTCTTGTGAATACTACATTATTATAGTACAATCATCCAGTCAAACATATTCATAGTTTTTGCAACAATATTCCAAATTCACAAGTTTTTAATCTCTTTTAGACTAAAGTGTTCAATTATTTTAAGGTTTATTAGGAGAAATTATTATACCGCACCATACCAAAAACACTCAATCCTACAAATCTAAATAATTGTTTACCATTATAACATATGAGTCACACATATTCCTTTCTCATCTTATAAGCTAACTTTTCCACACATAATTATGATATTTCATACTAATATATGATCAAACATACTAAAGTATCAATTTTTTTGGTAAGTCAAAATCTCTATAATCACATTCATACCCACTCCATTAAGAAAAAAAAAAAAAAAACACAAACAACAACCCATCTATCCAAAACAATAGATTCTCATCACACTTTATAATTTCACAATTCAGATCAAATCACTCTTCTCATAAGGATTATTCCCAAATTTTAGCAAGCATATAAAGACAACATTCATACCCCATTCTTTTTTAATTCAGCAATAATAAGACCTTAAGATTTTAATTAAATGAGCCTACCAACGTTTTCCTTGGACACTCCCGCTCTACTTAAGCTTGTCCTATATACAACAAAATCCTACTAAAATTAGATTGCGATTTCATGACAACCAAGAAATGAGGATTCATCTAGAACACAAAAAAATTACATGTAAACTCAGGAATTTTGCATGCAATGAAAATCAGAATTGACTCCTAACAAAAGGGGAAAATTGTACTTGCCTATATGTATAGATTGCTAAGAGCAGGTTGTATGGTTTGTTAAAAAGATCTTGCTTTCATGGCTTCAATCTTCAAAATATGAGGAAGAATTGGATTCTAGGAGGATCATAACATAGACAAGAAGAAAATCATGAAGAAAAATGGGTAAAAAGGTGTTATGTTTCTTATAGGAGTCTATTTGTATAGATTTTAACTTTTTAATAATTTTTTTTAAATAATCATTTATATATATTTTGTTGAGTTCTCACATCCCCTCACTTTATAATATGAAAAAATATAATATAAATTAATAAATATTAATTATATAAATTTTGTGTAAAATATAATCTTTTATGTAAATGTTCATAAAATATTTATAATATAATTAATTATATTAAGTTTTAATAATGAATTCATAATATATTTAATTATATGAAATATTAATAATATAATTGATTGTGAAATATATATATATATATATTTAAATATTTAAATTAGTGAAAATATAAATAATTGATTATATATTTTTTGCACAAATTTTATATTTGTGGAGAAGATTTAATGTTGTTTTTTTGTGTTTTTCTTTTGATTACTTGCCTCCCAATCTTTTATGTATGGAAATGGACAAGGTGTAAAAATAAAATGCAAATGAATAATAAAGATAAAAACATAATTTTGTAGAGTTATTATTAAAATAAATTATTCAATTAGT
>Ga0214545_1005036_pt1 | contig 24240 bp, 21 predicted proteins | sample CNSS4metaG_FD_160064 | JGI IMG/M metagenome (GOLD analysis project Ga0214545, IMG submission 160064) | Root nodule microbial communities from cowpea collected in UCLA plant growth center, Los Angeles, California, USA - CNSS4 | ecosystem: Host-associated > Plants > Roots > Nodule | place: USA...
GGAAGCATGGTGCGTGTGACTTGGGCAAGGAGAGTGTGATACGCCACTTGGCACCATCTAGACTCATCTACTACATCACATGGTCTACAATCAAGCTTCTTCTCCAAGCTACATTTGCATTTCATCTATATTGCATTTTCTCTTTATTTGGTCGGCCATGTGCCTATAAATAGAGCCACTCAAATATTGTAATGGTTACTCTTGAATTGCTAATAGATGCTAGTGTTTGAGATCACTCCACACTTCTTTTAATTTGAGAGCACACATGGCTAACCTTCTCCTTCATCTCCTCTAGCCACCTTCCATACCATAGCTCCACTTCTGCACTTCATCTTCTCCTCATCATTCTCCATGGATTTCCTTCCTCTCCTACTCCAAGGACGTCCATCACTTACCATCCATTGCGACCAGCGCTTGGCACGCGAATGCTACATGGCCAGCCTACGACCACAGCTCCCAATCCAACAAACCAACTACATCGAACGACCCCCTGGCTCCAGCATAGCCCTATCCGGCGAAGATCTAGACCCTAGAGTAGGCCGGGATGTTCGTCTTGAACCAGTTGAGGAAACCTCCCCTCTAGAGCTTCCCAATGGCCACTCTATTAACCTAGGCACCGGTTTAAACTCTGACGAGCGTGCCACCATCACACCCATCCTCATCAACAACACCGATCTTTTCGCCTGGTCAGCCGCTGACCTCCTTGGAGTGGACCCTCAAGTGGCATCCCACAAACTATCCATATATAAAGAAGCTCGCTACATATCCCAGAAAAAATGCAAGCTTGGCGAAGAACGTCGGCTAGCAGCTAAGGTTGAAACCGACAAGTTACTAAGCGCAGGATTCATAGAAGAAGCTCAGTACACCACTTGGCTTTCTAACGTTGTCTTGGTGAAAAACGCTGGAGCAACTTACCAACGGCTGATGGACAAGGTTTTCAGCCATCTAATGGGACACTATGTCGAGGTATACGTCGACGACATGGTTGTCAAGTCTCCAAGTCATCGCCAACATGCCGAGGACCTATCAGCAGTCTTCTCTGCACTACGCTGGTACAACCTTTGCCTCAACCCTGATAAGTGTGTATTCGTCGTTGATCGGGGTAAATTCCTTGGTTTTATGTTAACCCAGCGCGGCATAGAACCCAATCCTGAAAAATGCAAGGCCTTCATCGAAATGCGCAGCCCCGCGACTATTAAGGAGGTCCAACGTCTCATTGGCCGTCTCACAGCCATTTCCCGCTTCTTACCCAAACTAGCCGAACAAACCCAACCCATAGTCCAACTCTTAAAGAAATCCACCCGGTTCACGTGGACTGATGATTGCGAACAAATTTTCCAAAAACTGAAAACAACCCTAACCTCCCCACCTATCCTCCACAAGCCGGACACCCATCAACCCCTACTTGTATACATCACAGCCATCGACTACACCGTCAGCACCGCACTTGTCCAAGAAATAGAAGGCACGCAGCATCCTGTATATTTTGTGAGCAGAACGCTGCAAGATCCTGAAACCAGATATCAGATGGTAGAAAAGCTGGCCCTATCTTTGGTCCACGCGGCACTCCGCCTACGCCAATATTTCCAAAACCACACCATAACCGTTAAAACCGACTACCCAATCCAAAAGATATTACAAAAACTAGATCTAGCCGGACGCATGTCATCATGGGCCGTCGAGCTGTTAGAATTCAACATCCGCTATGAACCCTATGGCCCCATCAAAGCCCAATGTCTCTTGGACTTCGTTAACAATCTCCAGCACACACCCACAGAGGACCAGTGGACGCTTCATGTAGATGGTTCCTCAAATCCAAGAGGTGTCGGCGCTGGCATCGTCTTAGAAGGCCCCAACAACATCCTCATTGAAAAATCCCTTCACTTTGCCTTTAAAACGTCAAATAACCAAGCCGAGTACGAGGCCATCCTTGTCGACCTTTCCCTGGCCCGTGAGGTAGGCGTCAAGAAATTAACGTGCAAAACCGACTCCAAGCTCACTGTAGGCCATCTGAATGATGAATTCCAGATCAAAGACCCCATCCTTCTATAGTATTACCATCTGGTTTGTGCAGTCATTCAATCCGCCTTCGAACAAGTTTGCATCGAACACATCCCAAGGACCGACAACATCAGGGCTGATATCCTCTCCAAATTGGCCAACACCAAGTTAAAAAACCGTCACCGATCCTTATTACAGCAAACACTATCTACGCCTTCCATCGCACACACTTGTCAAAATTTAACCCACGCCCCAGCTGACAACGTCACCCCCTCCCAAAGCCAAAACTGGACCACCCCCTACATCCAGTACCTCAAAACCGGCAACCCCCCTAGATGCGGACAAAACTTGGCTGGCTAAGGCCGCCAGGTACACCATGATAGGTGATGACCTCTACAAACGCGTATATGGTCAACCCCTCCTTAAATGTGTCGTAGCAGAACAAGCACAATATATTATCAAAGAGCTACATGAAGGTATTTGTGGTTATCATTCCGGTGCACGCACCATGGCTACTAGAGTTCTTAGAGCCGGATATTTCTGGCCGACTATATAAGCAGATTGCCAGGATTATGTCAGAAAGTGCAAACCATGTCAGAAACATGACAACCTTATTCACTAGAAACAAGAACAACTACACCACATACTATCCCCATGACCATTCGCTAAGTGGGGAATTGACATTCTCGGCCCCTTCTCACCCGACAAAGGGCAGGTAAAATTCCTAATTGTAGCCGTCGATTACTTCACCAAATGGATAGAAGCCAAGCCGCTAACTACCATCACGGCCCAGCAAGTTCAGCAATTTGTTTGGAAGGATATTATATGCAGATATGGTGTTCCACATACCATCATCACAGACAATGGCCGACAATTTATTGACAAAGAGCTAGCCAAGTTCTACACTGGCCTAGGCATCAAGCACATCACAAGTTCCGTAGAACATCCACAAACCAATGGACAAGCAGAGGCAGCAAATAAAGTTATCCTCGTGAAGCTACGCAAGAGATTAGATACCCCCAAAGGCCGATGGCCCGAAGAGTTAGTAGAAGTGCTATGGGCTTACAGGTGCACCCCTCAATCATCAACAAACAAATCCCCATTCAGCCTAGTCTACGGTGCAGACGCCATGATACCAGTTGAAATTGGCGAACCATCCCTGCGCCGAGAACTATACGACCCAACCCACAATCACCAAAACATGGCCATACATCTCGACCTTCGACCCGAACTCAGAGAAAAGGCCCAGATACGCAATTTAGCTGCCAAACAACGAGCTGCCAGGAAATATAATACAAACCTATGTCCACGATCATTCGTCATCGGGGAACTAGTATGGAGAATGGCCAGTAGTGCTAGAAAGAAGGATGGCAAGTTCTCTGCCAATTGGGACGGCCCATACCGCATACGCAAAAATGCAGGAGGAGGAGCTTATCGCTTAGAACACTTATCTGGGGAAGAGATTCCAAACACTTGGAATGTATCCCACCTCAAATTCTACTTTAGCTGAATGTATATTGTAATTGAACCAATACTTGTAACCCCGAATGTACTCTTTTTCCTCACCTGGTCTTTTTTCCCTAAGGAGGGTTTTGGCTAGGGAGGTTTTAACGAGGCACCCCTATTCAATAAATAAAAAGAAGGGTTCTCAACTATACGACTTTTCCACGTGTTTTCTCTCACATTCGTTTAAGTTCCCCACCCTTACCCCAAGTAAGCGGCTTGGGTCGAACACCCTTATCTTGTGCTTAATTCTTTTAAGTTCCCCACCCTTACCCCAAGTAAGCGGCCTGGGTCGAACACCCTTATCTTGTGCTTAATTCGTTTAAGTTCCCCACCCTTACCCCAAGTAAGCGGCCTGGGTCAAACACCCTTATCTTGTGCTTAATTCGTTTAAGTTCCCCACCCTTACCCCAAGTAAGCAGCTTGGGCCGAACACCCTTAACATACAATCCATCACGTCACACATACACCACATATCATCAAAACTCGGCATACACAATAACATACAGAATATTAATCGCATTAAACATAAACGCAAAGTATACCAACGTAACATAATGTACCAGCTATTACAGACATAGGCTCAAATATTTTCAAATCAATAAAAGTTAAAGTCCTATTCTGCCGCATCAGGAGCCACCTCTCCAGCATCAACCGCCTTATTCACCACTTCAACCGCCTTCTCCTCCACCCTCACTTCTGCTTCCTCGCCATCACTACCTTCATCTTCATTCACAAGCTTCCCGTCAATGACATCTTTGTTGACATCAAACTTCACGTCCGTAACATCGACCTCCCCGTGGAAAAATGCCGCTTGGCGTAGTCCTTTCTCAAAACCGTTAATGTGTTCTTATATGATGCTAATCTTCAGATCATCAAGCTCACCAACAGCTCCGTCATACTTCTCCTTCAAATCGTCGTAATCTTCCTCCAATTCCCTTATTCTCTTGTTCAATTTCTCCTCAGAATCCAAATAGTGAACCCTCCATGTCGTCAGCCTCTTTCTCTCTACATCCCAACTCTCCTTTGCCTTCTCCAGCGCAGCCTTCTCCTCCTCTAGCTTGTCAACCTTCCCCTGCAACTCCGCCACCTTTTCCCGGCCCCCCTCCTTCACTTCCCTCCTGTATAGACACCCCACACGGCGGCTCAATACTAAGGCCTTGCTTCCAAACTCTTCCATCGTCCTCACGATATGGTCTGCATCCATGTCGTCAATGGAATATACAATGGTATCTGAGAGGGTAATTGAAATATCCTTCCTCATAGATATTTCCAGCAATTCGATCAAACCAGATTCCGATTCTTTCTCCCCACTGGCCGACCCTGCTCCACTAGCTGACCCCGTCCCGAGCAAGGCCGCCCTCACTCTCTTCACGTCTTTTCCCTTCCCATGTCGAGGCGGCAACTCAGCCTTCCTCTTCGTCCTACCGTGCACATGCACCTCCACCATAAACTCCTGTAGGTTGGGAACATCAGTCTTCCCAGCTGCCTTAGCCTTAGCGGCCATCTCCTTCCTCAGCGATTGGAAAAGCGCCAAGTTTTTCTTTCTAGATTGCGCCATGTGCCCTACAATAATACATTACAACTCGGATCAAAACTACTTAGAATTATTAACACAGTTTAAGTAATAAACAAATACCTTCAATATCTATTATCGGATGCACCGAATTATAAACTCTAACTAGGCCCTTAGTGGGCAACTTATCAACAAACTTCAACAAGATCTTCACCACCTCCTTATCACCCGCCAATAACTCATCCATCCCCATGTCCTTATACCGAGAAGGGTTTCCCGTCCAACTAAAAGGGAATTTTGTACTCCCATCTGCATTCAAAAAATGAGCTTTGCCTCATTCTTTAACGACAACCTTGAAGTACCCGTCCTTGAAATGCTTGAAAGACTGGGAAAATGCATCCAATCTGCTGATACTGGGACGACTTATCAAAGATAGCCAAGTAGTCGGCCGGCGGGGTCTGGTGTCATAGAAGTACAAAAAAGCATAAGGAGAGGGCTCCAAGTATAAGGATTGGCACAAGATGCAGAAAGCTTGCAAGTAGGCCCAACTATTCGAATGCAGCTGCGTAGGTGCCACATTTAGTGCGCGCAATACGCCCATAGTGAAACCGTCTAATGGTAACCGCACATGAAGTTGAGAAAAATGGCACATATACATGTAGAAAAACTTCTCTGTAGCACCCTCCTGCCCATGACATACTCGGTCGATAGCACTAACTCTCTCCAGGGAAACGATGTCCCTATTCACGCCCTTGGAGATGACAGGTATGCAGTTTAACCAGGAGTTCAGTAGACGAGACCACCGAAACAAAGATGATTGGTTGCGGACGTCGGCTGCCGCCCACCCATAGCCGCCTTTAGCCGGCCAGTTACTTTCTGCCAATTCTTCAGGGGGATCTTCTCAAACCTCCCTCACTGTCTCCATTGGAATCCCACTTATCATGCCCCTAGAACTTGTACCCTCTTCGTCAAATTGCCTACCCCTACTTCTCTCCGACTCCGTACTCTCACTATTACTAGATGTAGACAACGATATACTATCACTACTACACATACCTGTTTTCGTGTTTACGGGGAGATGTCGGCTGAATTTGGGAACTAGTCGGACAATATGATGCACACAAGACATCTGAATTTAAAACTCTCGCAAATGAACCAAGTAACCCCTCACTCGTTTTGAAACCTATATTTATAGTCCAGGATCCCAAACGACGAAAACCCCTTCCCACCAAAACAATACCCCATACCAATCGACACAATCATGCGTAAGACATAACTTTTAAAAACGATGGCACCAAAACTTCTTGATTTGACCCCTGACACCCCTTCACCTACCTTCAGATGAAAACCACTTTCTTAGCCTTAACACTGTTCATCACACTTAAAGGCTGAGGGACTAGTGTATCACACCCAGCCGGTTCTGCCATCTTATCATACCAACACATATCACCCTTGACCGACAACTCATATCGGACAAGGCTGGGGGACTGGTGTACCACACCTAGCCAAACTCGACCAAATAAGTAAACAATGCATATACCAAGGTAGACAAGTACTCAGCCTAGGCCGAGTCAACCTAACTTGTACCAGTTCTAACCTAAACATCTAGAGGAACAACCTGCACCTCATATAACCAACATAAGCCGTCAAGGTAAGTAGCCGACCTAGGCTGGCTACTCCAGCAAACCCGGTAAGATTAAAGCCTAGGTCGACCACTCCAATAAACTTAGTGAAAATAGAAGCCCTCGCATTCAATAGGTCTTAAGGGCCTGGGTTAGGGCCCAGGCCCACTCACAGCTCAAGCTAGAGCCCAAGTCAAGGCCTGGCCCACGAGGTAATCAAACATCATTAATCTCTATAAATACGCGTGGACCCCAGCAATTAAAGGTACGCATTCATTAATCACTCATTTGACCTTCTGAGAGCTTTGACTTACTTGAGCTTCGGAGACTCTTCTGCAGGTAACCCCTCCTGGGTTCAAGTTGACATGTACCAACCGGGAAGAGACCAACTAAGGAGATAACGGACTACATGGTAAGGTGACACTTGTGCTTGACTCATCTTATTTGTTCTCTGCAGGAACATAAAGAAACCCAAATATTAGTGAAATCAGTTTGAATTATAACAAATAAAAATGACTTAGCTCCCATTACACAAAACTTAATCCAAAATTGTATTTCACAATTTCACCATGGATTCATCTGTAAGACCTAGGAAAAAAAATATTTATTTAATAAATGCAAGGACAGGAATCTCTTAGTTAAATAATATGGAGAGAGAAGACAAGGAATAGTACTAGCTCAAGTGGTTGAAGGTACTTGATTATATGAAAGGTCTTGGGTTCAAGTCTTGTATATGACATTATGGTGTTAATAAACTATTTAATTTGTTTTGTGTGGGGATAAGATCTCGTGACTTAATGTATAAGCACATGTGTGCATAAATCATCATAAAATATGAATTGGTTGAATGGTTGTGATGGTAATTGAGTAATGGTAGGTTCAAACCTTGGCTAGCACAATTTAGTCTTGCATTATATTTTTTTTTTGGTTCTGCAATGTTAGGGAAAACCTAGAAACTCTAGTAGCCATCAGAGGAACTTATGATTATCATGATTATTTATTTTGCCTTTTGTGACCCAATTATTGCTATGATTATCATGATTCTTCTTTTTGGCTTGAAAAAGATGTTTAGATTTTTCTTCTAAATATGGCACACTTAATATTATTTTTATTATTTTTCGTCTTTTTATTTTATTTTACTTTTATTATTATTATTTTATTATAATTATAATTATTTTTATTTTTATTGTTATTTTTATTGTTATTTTTATTATTTTATTAATATTACTATTTTATAAATATTGCTTCATTTTATTTTATTATTATTTTCATTTTCATTATTATTTTTATTTTAAAAATTTCGTTTTATTATTAATATTATCATTATGATAATAATAATTATTTACATTATTATTATTATTATTTTTATTACTATTTTTATGTTTATTATTACTATTTTTCTCATTTTATTTTATTTTATAATCATCTTTATTATTGTTATTATTATTATTTTATTTATTTTATTTTACTATTATTTTATTATTTTTGTAATATTATCAATGATTTTATTATCATTATTATTGTTTTATTATTATTGTTTTATGTTATCATTATTATTATTTTATTATTTTTATTTTATTTTATTAATATTCTTGTTTTATTATTATTGTTTCATTTTATTTTATTTTTATTTTTATTATTGTTATTTTGATTTTTTTAAAATTTCGTTTTATTACTATTATTATTATAATAATAATTACTATTATTTATATTATTATTATTTTGTTGTTATTTTATTATTATTTTTATTATTATTTTCATTTTATTTTATTTTATAATTATCTTTATCTTTATTATTGTTATTGTTATTTTATTATTATTTTTTTATCATTGTTTTATTTTATTTATGATTTTATTATCATTATTATTTAGTGTTGTTGTTTTTTTATTATTATTATCATTATTACTATTGTTTTATTGCCCGTGTGATATATTGGGCAATGGTTATGTATTTTTCCTAATTTTGTATATTTTTTGGTTGTTTAGGATTGTGTTGGACTATGATCTAGTCATGTGATTATGACTGGATAAGCATATTTCATGTTATGGATTGTATATATAGTGCTTGAGGTTCTTTGGAACTTGCTTCAAATTGCAAAAAACCAATAGTAGTGGCGCTACTAGTGTGGTGCCTGGCGGCTTGGGGTGTGCTGCCAGGTGATAAGGGAAAACCAGAGAAGCTTGGACCGTAGTGCGCCTAGCAGAAAATGTGATCGCGCTAGGCGAAAAAGATCTGGTAGAGGCTTTGGAAAGCGTATGGCGCCTAGCAGCGTGAGGAGTTTGCCAGGCGGTCTGGATCCAAGTTTTGCCTAGCGACGCGAGAGGTGCGCCAAGCGGTTTTGGGTGCAGAGTTGGATCGCGAGGAGGATTCCTACACCGCTTTGGATGGAGGTCGTGAGGCGATGCTTTGCTGGGGGCTCAGTTACGAGTGTAACTTGTATTGGGGTAACACGTGGCCACTCTAGGTTGTAGCCTGATGATTTAGGAAGTCCAGTGGAGTGTGCGAGATCGTGGCTCGTACGGTGAGGTTTCGGATGATTGCCCTCTTCAGTGCATTTGATAGAGTTTTGGTAGTTTGGGAACAACTACGGACTTCTGTTCATTTTGGGGAACTCCACTTGGTGTCGCGGTGTGAGGTCGTGGCAAATTTATTCCCGTGTGTGGACTATCAGGTGGTGGCCTGTAGTCGGAGGTGCGAGTAGACACTCGTGCAACAAAGATCGATCAGTGTACTCATCAAAGGGTGTAGAATCAAGATGCGTCCAACAAAAAGTTTGGAAGTGAAGGATTGAGGATTGGGGCTTTATGAAATGCTTTAATTATGCCATGTTGTAATTGTCCTTCTTGTATTTGAGCTCACCCTATATGTGTGTGTGTGGCGATGATCATGTAACTTGTTACATGGGAGCAGATGTTGATGCAGGTGAGTATGTGGATGCCTAGAGTCGGAGTGGGGGCCAGTTATGGGAGTTTTCAATAGTTTTCTTCATAGAAGCTTCGTGGACTATTTTTGTAATGGCTTTATAAATAGTTTAAAACTGGAATAATTGAACGCCGTGAATTTTAGTTATAATTAGCGCATTGAAATAAAGTTTTAAATTTTTACGCGTTTTGGGAAAAGGAATTATCATAAATGCGATTTTATACTTATATCCCTATTTTAATTATTTAAATTAGTAATATCCGGCCGGGATGTTACATCATCCGTGAAGAACTTAGAGATCATATTAACATCATCCATAAAACTCACTTTATCATTCTACAATTCAACTTACAATTATTGTTCTACACATAATCAAACAATATTAAGGGAAAAAAAGGTTAGCTCCCCTTACCTGGTTTCCTTACTCCCACTGTACTCTCATTGATCCTTTCTTGGCCCTAACACTTCAACCTTTGTTCCCACTCCGAAAACTCCTTTCCAGCACTCCCTTTTCTCTCCCTCAATTGTAAATTTTGTCTCACTCTGCCTTTCCTTGCTGCCACATTTTATGACTCTCTGCTTTCTCACTCACTCTCTTCTCCCTCCCAATTTCCAGCCCTCAAAATAAATAAATAAAAATACTAAAATGAAAATTAATTAATAGCTAAGGTTTTTGACTATGAACTAGTGCTTTTACTCCCCCAACAGCTGCCTCCACGTTTTCTCATAGGAGCTCTAGAGTTTCTAGGTTTTTCCTTCTTTAGCAAAATTATTAAACATTAAAAAGAATAACTCATGCTAACCAAGACTCGAACAAGTCTATGCACAACCACCAAGTCTATGCACAACCAATAAGCTATCACATGATTCATGTCAATTCTTACGTGCATACCACCTTAAGCCATGCTTCCGCATTCACAATATAATTGCAAAATAAAACAAAATTAAATAAACATACTAATGGCATACACAGAACTTGAACCAAAGTCCTCTCAACATAATCAAATGCTCTCAACCACTTAATCTAACACCATTCCTTGTTTAAGGTTTATCAAGGAACTCCCTTAGGGTATTCTCAACCCACCATTACCTATACTTTATTAATTATTATTTTTATGAATTTCCTAGGTCTTATAAGGACATTGGACGTTGCCCAGTCAAACTACACCAACAGAGAAGGAGCATATTGCGATTGTTTTTGCACTTGAAAAGTTTAGATCTTATCTGTTTGGTTCTCTTGTTGTTGTGTTTACTAACCATGCAACTCTGAAGTATTTGTTGAAGAAGGTAGAATCCAAGTATCGACTGAATAGATGGATGCTCTGGCTCCAAGAATTTGATTTGGAGATCTGTGATAAGAGCGAAGCACAAAACTTGGTTGCAGACCACCTGAGTAGGATTGAGAGGTTTGTTGATGATGCTTTACCGATCCGAGATGATTTTCCCGATGAGAGTTTGTTGACACTTTCTTCTTTTCCCTCACCTTGGTTTGCTAATATTGTGAATTATATTGCTACTTCTGTTTTTCCTCCCCTAGCATCTAGAGCTCAATGTGATAAACTCAAGAGCGGTGCTAGGTATTATATTTGGGATGACCCCTATTTGTGGAAGATGTGTAGTGATCAGGTTACCAAGAGATGCATTCTGGACCATGAGATTGACTCGGTCCTCAAATTTTGTCATTCGTCTGCACTTGGTGGTCATCTAGGCACATAAAGGATAGCTCACAAGGTGCTAGATTGCGGATTTTATTGGCCCACCATCTTCAAGGATGCATGGAGGATTTGTAGCACGTGTGATCAATGCCAATGAGTAGGAGGACCCATTTCTTGGAAACAACAAATGCCTCAACAACCCATGTTATTTTGTGAGGTCTTCGATGTTTGGGGTATAGATTTCATGGGCCTTTTCCTTGTCTCTTTTGGTTTCACTTACATCTTGCTTGTTGTTGACTATGTTTCAAAATGGGTGGAAGCCAAAGCCACCAAAACTAATGATGCTCGAGTAGTTATGGACTTTGTTAGGTCTCTCATATTTTGCAGGTTTGGAGTTCCTAGGGCTATCATTAGTGACCAGGGCACCCATTTCTGCAATAGGTCCATGGGGGCTTTGCTTCGTAAGTACGGGGTTGTGCACAAGATTTCCACACCATATCACCCCTAAACTAACAGGCAAGTCGAGATATCAAATAGAGAGATCAAGCGGATCTTGGAGAAGATTGTCCAATGATGAAGATGTGACCACCTCATCATGTTCCAAAGAGGCCAACCCTAAGAGGATCAATAGGAGCATGAGAAAAGGGAAGGCATTATCCTTTCTATCTTTATTTTGCATTTCTTTAGTTTCAATTTCTTGAAGTTGGTTGTGGTTGACTATTTTGAGTTGACTTGTTGCCCTTGACTTAAGGGTTGGTTTTTGACCCAAGATTAGCTTAACCTTAAACCAACATACTAATAAATTCCTTAATTTGCTTTTGTAAGAATAAGAAAGGAGGAGGACCACATAGGAGACACTTGGCGTCCTATGGAAGAGAGAGAAGGAAGACTTTCTAGAAGCATCTAGAAAGGGGAGGCCCACATGCCTTGGCACTAAGACTTCTAGAAAGTTCTAGAACTCTCCTTTAGGAGCCTTGGCCATGAAGACTTGCCACTTAGAGGGCTTGGACGAAAATTCACCCATGTGCACGCTAGGATGACCTACTTTCTAGAACATGCTAGGTTTCTTTTGTAATCCTTTAACTTAGTCATTTTGCTAAGGGGCCCCTAGACTTGTCTATTTAAGAGAACCTCTAACACTTGTACGAGGGTTGAACATTTTGGAGAATTTATACACTTTGTGCTTCAAACTTTTGGTGGGAGCATTCCTCCTTAGGGAGTGAAGTTCTTTCAAGCCTTATCTTGCTTTGGCAAGTGGCGGCATACACCACTCATCTTCAAGGTTGCCATGGCTTCTTCTAGCCTAGCCTTGTAGTGGTGTGAATCCTTCATTCCTCCCCTTTCCCTTGTTTTTCATTTTATGTTTCTTTACTCTTCTATATTTATATTGTTTCTATTATATGTTTTTCATTTTTGTTTCTTACTTTCCATTAATCCATTCTCCTCCTCTTTAAAACCTTGGAAAGGAACCTTCACATCTAGATAGCTTGCTATCTTAATGTCCAATGGGGATTTCCTTGATTTTCTTAATCAATCATCACCATATTCATAGGTCTTAAAAAGGAACAAGATAATCCTACATCAGTCATCCCAACAGAAAGGATTGGAGCAACAGACTTGAAGATGCTCTTTAGGCTCATAGAACTGCTTACAAGGCACCTATTAGGATGTCTCCCTATCGGGTCATCTTTGGTAAGCCATGCCACCTACCAATGGAGATATAGCACCGAGCCTACTAGGCTGTCAAATCATGCAACTTCTCACTTGATCAAGTTCTGGAGGAAAGAAAGTTGCAACTGAATGAGTTAGATGAGATTCGTCTGGAAGCATATCATAACTCTCTGTTCTACAAAGAGAAAACCAAGAGATTCCATGATAGCTATATAGCGAGGAAAGAGTTTGTTGTTGGTCAGCAAGTATTATTGTACAACTCCAGACTTGGACTCATGGGTGGTAAGATGAGGTCAAAGTGGATTGGTCCTTTTATGGTGACTAATGTTTATCCTTATGGTGCAGTTTAGATCAAAAGCCAATCCACCGATAAGAGCTTTAATGTGAATGGGCATCGTCTGAAGCCATTCCTCAGCAACCCTGCCTTGGTGGATACTGTTGTAGAGGAAACTTTCCTGCTTGATCCCACTTTTGTTTCACCATGATACAAGGAGTTTTCTTTCTCCTTCCTTACTTTTATTGCACTTGTCCAAGTCCATCTGCTGATGTTTGATTGTTTGATATTGTGCTTGAGTCAAATTGAGACAATGTGTACTTTAAGTGTGGGGGGAGTTAGTTGTTTGTTTCATTTTTTTGAGTGTTAAGTTTCTATTTTCTATTTGGGACACTCACTTCACTTTTGGAGGATGAGTTTGTAGTTGTTTGGTGGACTGATATCCTTGCATTCTCCTTGCATGTCAAGTTGTTTTTGAATTGTTTTACCCTATGTGAGGATTTGAGCAACTCTTTGTTCTTTTTTATGTGATATATGCCTCTTGAATGCTTGCATAGTGGCCTTGGCTTGCCTCTTTCTGATGCTTTTCTGATTCACATGCACGTTTGGATATGATTTAGGCAATTTTGTTCCAATGAGCCTACAACCAAATGAGCCTACCTTGGACTATTTCCGTTGATATCCTTTTTTGAGCCTGCATACCCTTTCATTGTTCTACAGCTCATTACAAGCCCTTAGGCTGAAAAACCATGATTCATCCTACCTTAGGAAATTTGAGAGCTTTACAATTGTTTTGGGAATGGGTGCTCAATTAAGTGTGGTTGCGCATAATAAGTGTGGTTGTGCGCACACTTGTTATTGGTTCTTGGAATTGCTCATTTATATACCAGGTGGGATTTCAAAATTTTTGTTTCTGTGCATGTTCTTTGTATATAAAAAAAGAAAAGAGAAAACAAAAAGAAAACAAAGAAAAGAAATAAAAGGAGTTTAGATTTGAGCATTGTGTGAGAACCGAATTTGGAAGTGTTGGCGTTTGGGATTACTTTCATGCTTGATTGTGACTTATTCCCCATTGCTCCTCTATTTCCTTTGTTGCTTAGCTACTTATCCATATGTTCGACACCTTGTCCTCAACCCCATTACAACCTTGAAAAGTCCTTCTGATCTTGATTTGCATGTGTTTTGGTTTGGTTGTTGGTTTTAGAGGCTTGCCAAGTCTGTTTGATATTCATTTTTCGAAGGTGGTTTGAGAATAAATAGTAGCCTAGAGATTTGAGTGAGACAAGGCATATTTTGTAAGGTTATGTAGCTTTCAATTTTCTCTTCGAGTTAAACTGAGTACTTGACATGTTTTGAATTGCTTGGATGATGTTCATGGATACCTTGCAGCTTTGAATCCTTTTGTGTTTGATGTGTTTCCATTTGTTTGTTTTGCGTCTGTTTGTCTTGTGTCTCTCTTGTTATGTCTGTGATGTCCTTTCTTTGCTTTACTTTTTAATTTTGCCTAGGAGTGTAAAAGGGTAAGTGTGGTCGATTTTAATGAGTCATTATTTTCCTCAATTCCACTAGCCTTTGTGTACCCATTTGATACTTTTCCAGTGCTTAATTGTTTACCTTCAGTGTATTTTCATCTGTTGGGCTTTATTGGGCCACTGTTCCGAATTTGAGTTAATTTCACATTATTTGGCCTAAGTTCCGCTTTTAATTATTTTTAGGTATTTGGGTGAAGCAATTTTGGAACTTGGAAATTTATCTTAAGGTCAAGAGAGAGTTGTCATGTGATTTCCACATCATTGCCACATCTACGCCATGTCAGTCAGCCCGTCCATGTCATTGGGCCAACATTTTCAACCCATAGTGGCATTTTTGTAATTCTGAGTGGTATAATGACATTTTTGCATATATGAGTGGCAAATTTGATGTGACCACGTTTTAGGTCTTCTCCTTCATGGGCAACCATCACTTTCTCCCTCATTCTCCATTTTTAGGTTTTTGAGAGAACACCCATTTAGGGGTTTTTGTTTTCACTTGTTTCCCACACGTTTTGGAGTGTTTTCAAACAATTTGCACACTATTGCAGTCCATTTTCTCCATAATGGTGATGTATTTTCGTTTACCTTTGCTTTGTAATTTGAATTTCATGGTTTTCTAACTTAATGTATTGACTACTTGAAGGAGATGCAATTGAACTTTGAGGTTCTGTTTTGAATTTGTGTTTTGCCCCTCTTCATCTTGATTTTGTGATGAATGGTTACTTTTATTCTATTAATGCTTAATTACAAATTGAGTTGGCTATTCATGGTTGATTGTCAGAGATGAATGGATGTATGTTTTGCTTAATTACATATTGAAACACGTTTTTAACTCTCACTTAGTGGGTCTAAACGAGTGGATTGGGTGAGACCAAAACCCGAGTAACGTGACCTGTGATGAGTAAAACTTCATTCAAATTCAAGGAAGTCAATACTATTTTTAATCTGTTTTATTAACATTTGCAAAAGTGTTTAAATATATTTTTGTAATTCTAAAAATCTAAATCTACCAAAACCCCCTTGTGTTATAAGTGATGTGTTTGTCTGGAAAATGAAGCTTTGAACAAGAACATTGGTCGTTGGGAGACGACTTGGTTCAACTTTCATATACTACATTTAATTTGTTTTAATTTGGTGAGGTATGACCTCTATCAATAAGCTAATGTGCAAAAGAGATATTCATATATATATATATATATATATATATAAATCATGCCAAATACTTACAAACATGGTATAAAACATATCTCTAATCACACAAGAAGTTGACACTATAGTTAATTATCTAGATACATGCACGTGAGACTTAGCGTTGTATCAAATATCAACAACATCAATTTTGCAGTTTTTGGCAATCTAGGTCTGTTTCATAGCTCAAATTGGGACTTCTCCTTTAGATATTGTTTTAAAATAGTCCTTAAACCATGGAGTTGGTACCAATTTGATCAATGACTCAAATCCTAAAAATCTCAATTACTACCAATTCAAGCAACAACATAGAAATCAAGAATCACACCTAAATTTAAACACAAAAAGAATCAATCAAAATTATATCAATTCAGAACACCAACAATTCAAGGAGAATTTTACAAACTAGGGATTACTCAGTTCAACACAAGCTTAAAGTTAGCTTCCCTTACTTGACAAAGCGACTCTATAGACCTAAATTGCTCAAAGAACACTGAAACACATCTAACTCCACATGATGACCACTCTACATATTAATGATTAAAACGACGAATGTAAGCGGGAAAAAGGCTCACATGCGATAGAAAACATAAATATACCAAAAAAAGGGCGAAAACTCAACTTTTGAGAATGGGGAAAATGAGCGGTCCAACTGGAAGAGCTTGCCGAGAGGATCAATCCTACAGTCTCAATTCTTCAATCAGACGATCAAAGAGACTGAACTTATAGAGAGAAGTCAGAGAACTCTAGAAAAGTGGTTTCTAGAGAGATGTGTGTTCTAAAATAATGAAACTCTTTTATAACAATTTTATTTATATTAAAATATTTTAATATATAACTAATTGAGTCTTACTATTTGTAAAGCACTATCCCTTCTAAAATACCATTTTCCAGGCTTTTACAACTCCCACATATGCACCATATCTAGAACATGCAATATAAGATCATAAACTAGGTTCCAAACTATCTTTCAGATTAGTATGGACACTCGCATGTGCAAAATTCATAGACTATGCAGTTAAAACAAGAATAAAACATTATAGATTATGGAAAAGAATTACATTGAATGAAGAATTCACACAGAATTAAGAATATATTACACTCAACCCCCGTGAATGAGGGAATTAGCTACCCCTAGGCCTACTGAAGACTAGACTGATGTTGAAATTGAATTTCTTCATCCCTCAGGTGTAGAGATATCAAGTTTCTTTCTCTCCAAATGTGATTTTGCCTATGTCAAGCCCTCGATTTATACACTTTCAAAATTGGATTGGGCCTAAGATTTGGACTTGATTTTGTACTTGAATAAATTGCAAGACATAATCCTTTATATATATATATATATATATATATATATATATATATATATACATATATATATATATATATATATATCTTTTAATCTTTGGAGATTCCATATCTTTGAGTTATCTTGCAATTATTTTGATTTATAATTTGAGTAACCAACTTTGTGGATATGTGATATTGTTGATAATCTTTGAATATTCAATATTCCACTCATTTTGTTAATAATCTTCCCAAATCTTTGATATTTTCACTTGCAAAATATAATCCACACATTTATCTTTTCCACTTTTCTTGAATAAAACCTAAAATGTTAAATAAAATCTTAGAAAATAACAATAAGATATAAAAATAAATAAAATAAAAACATGATAATGTCAATTATTAAACCAATTACAGACACTGCACTAGAGGTTTTACCTGTTGATTCCCCTACTATGCCTGCTCAATCATTTGTTGAGGTTATGGCTCCTCTGCCACTTGTTAGACCCAATGTAATTGTAAGTCTACTCAACTACCAGATTTTGTTAATTCCTTTTGTTCTGGTTTATTTTATGCTTTTATGGCCTCTATTCATCGCCTTCATGAGCCTTCATCAAATAGAGAGGTTGTCTGTGATCCACTTTGGCATAATGTTATGGCTAAGGAACTTACTACTCTACATCAGACTCATACATGAGATTTAGTTCTATTACCACCAGGAAAACGTCCTATTGAATCTCGTTAGGTAAACAAAATCAAGACAAAATTAGATGGCTCAATTGAAAGGTATTAAGCTAAGTTTGTTGCTAAATGATATTCCCAAGAGTATAACATGAATTACGAGGAAACATTTGCTTTTGTGATCAAGATGACTATTGTTCGTACCTTAATTATTGTTGCTTATATTTTTCAATGGGAAGATTTTTTAAATGGATGTGAAGAATGTCTTTTTAATTGGGGATCTACTCGAGGAAGTCTACATGACTCCACCACATGGTGTCTTTCACAAAATATGGTGAAGTTTGCAAACTTAAATGCCTTTATGTTCTTAAGCAAGCATCTCATGCTTGGTTTCAGAAGTTTTCTACAATAATTGTTTCTCTTGGTTTTGTTGCTAGTCATCATGATTAAGCTTTATTTGTTAGAAAAACCAATGCATAACGTATTTTCCTATCCTTATATGTTGATGATATGATTATTACTGTATGATCTTGATAGAATTGCATCTTTAAAAACTACATTATCCCATTGTTTTGCTATGAAAGATTTGAGTGTATTGCGTTACTTTTTAGGTATTGAGGTTGCTTCTTCTTCCAAAGGTTATCTTTTGTTTGAGTTTAAGTATATTTCTGAGCTATTTAAACGTGCTTAACTTATTGACAAAAGATTATTGATACTCTTCTTGAGACAAGTGTACGATATTCCCTATCAGATGATGTTCCTGTGGAAACAATAACAGAATATCAGGGAGCACAAATCATATCTTACCCTAATCGTCGTCGACTTCTCGGACTAATTGCTCCTTGGTTTGGGTATGTCCTCTTTCAGTGTTGGCGGATTGGACCATTAGGGGGTTACCTGCGGAAAGGACTCTGACGATCAAGTTAGCAAAGGCTCTCAAAAATCAAATCACAGATTAGTGAATTAATGAAAGCATACCTTTAATTGTTGGGTTCCACATGTATTTATAGAGATATTAACCCCTTTATGGGTTGGGCCCCTCTCTATTGCATTGGGCCAATGTTCAGGCTTTGACTGGGCCAGGCCCAAGTTCCATGTTTGTGATCTGATACTAGAAGCCCCACTGTGATTTCCTAAGTTTGAAGTTGGTGGCTTTTACTTGTGTGTTATTCTTTGGAGTATGCGGCGTTAGCCGTTATGTATGTGTTGTTATTTTGTGTAGTTAACTAACCATTTATTCTTTTTATGATAGGACTAGTCATAGGCGGTTCAGATTGGGTAGTTAGCCATATCAGTCCTGATCGCCTAGGTATAGTACAAATGATGTTCCTTTAATTGGTTATACTTTATATCGAACTATTGTTGGGAGTTTGGTTTACCTTACTGTGACTCGTCCAAACATTGCACATGATGTTCATGTTGTTAGTCAGTTTGTTTCATCTTCAACAACAGTTCATTGGGGGTGTTGTTCTTTGTATTCTTAGGTTTCTTTGGGGCATTCAGTTTGAGTCTCCTTAGCTTTCTTGTACGTCGTCTTTAGACTTGTGCGATTATTGTGATGCAGATTGGAATGGTGATCCTAATGATCGGAAATCTTCTATTGGGTGGTGTATTTTTCTTAGTGATTCACTTAAATCATGGAAGAGTAAGAAACAAATGTTACATCTCGATCGTCCATAGAAGTTGAGTATCACGCCATGAATTTGACTACTTGTGAGATTATTTGGCTACATTGGTTACTTGTAGATATGAGTGTCTATTTGAAAGACCCTACGCCTCTACATTATGACAATAGTACTATTCATATTGCTCGCAACTCTATTTTTAAATGAGCGAACCAAAAATATTGAAACATATTGTCCTTTTACTTGTCATCATCTTCAACTTGACACTATATCTTTATCATTTGTTGATTCGACTCTATAGATTACATATGTATTTATCAAGCAACACTCTATCCGTTTTACGTTTTTTATTTTTTATTTGACAAATTATTACTGCACTTAGTCGTAACATTGTGACTTTGATGGAAATGTTACCATAGACTCATGTTTTATGTGTATTTACTTGTGGCTTGTAAGATTAGCTTTGTGTATTATATAAAACATTTTTTGTAACATTTTTTATACAATCAATAATAAACAATCCTCTTAATATATTTTTTTGATTTCTACATGAAGAAGGAAAGTAGAAGAGAAAAGAAATGAAAATAGTGTTAAATGTAAGTGATATGGTGAATTTGAGCATAAAATGGTTGATAGAAAGGACGATGCAATTCACTATACAAAATTAAAGGGCAGCCTCCAAAGAAAAAGAAAAGATGGAACTAAACTTTACATCCTTGCTACAATTTGCCCCCATTCAAGTCTTACATTTACACATTTGGAGTCTCAGTCAAGTTTGTAGGCATAAAGCACAAGACAAGACTCGGAGGGAGCATAGCTGAGAGTTGAATAATAGCCACTGGCACAACTACCATTATCACTGTCACAACCCTCATTGAGTCTCTCATCTCTTTCAGTCTCAGCCTCCACAGGCCCTGGCTTGAAAATGAAAAGGCCAGGCCCTGAGCCAGGCACACTAAACAACCAGTCATGAACGTCCCAAAAAACTTGCACAGGTTGCTTGTTCACCATAACTGTTTGGTTCCCCCTGAACTTCCACTGCAAGTTCTTGACATGAATCAACACAATCCCATCAATGCTGATCCACATCTCAGGCTCTTTGCTTCCAAACGTTGAGCTCTCCACCACAATGTCACTCTCTTTTCTCTTCTCATCAAACTTGGCCTTGGTTGCAAAACTTTTCTTCGCAAAAACACTTTCTCTCTTCACCAACAACATTGCCTCAACAATGCTTGGCCTCATCTTCATTCTCTTGTACGCCTTCTTCTTGTAATCCCCCAGCAGCAACGCAACCTCTTCCTCTGACACCATTGCAACGTAGTAATCGCTCACCGGCTCGGGGGCCCCGCCGGAGAATCTCGCCGACCGAAGGTCCCAATACACCTCCACCTGGTGCCCATCAACCTCAAAAGATTTGTACCCTTTTTTGTTCCAAAAGTACCAAGGCTTCACATCTATCTTGCAAGTGTAACTGAACTCACCTCCTGTGCTATCGACCTTCAGGTTTAGCGTGTGGTTCATCAGGTTTTTGCACCACAACACTGACACGTTTCTCCAACACCCTGCAACATTCGCTTGGTAGATGCATGTCACAGTGCTTTGGGCACTTTTGTTTGGCAATGCCAAAGGCTCCTCTGATATTCTCTCCACTAAAGGTGCTCCTTGGCCTGGGTTTGGCACTGATTGTGATCTAAAGGTAAGGTGAAAAGCCATAATGCATTCTTCCTAAGGGATCCTCAATTCAAACCCCTTTTCTCATTAAACAACAAAGATACTTACATTTATCATGATTCACTTTTTTTTTTTTTATGATATCCCTTTGGTTCGTTTTCTATCCTCCTTCAATAGGAATTTAATTCAATTTGCAGATACCCATTGATGAGAAGGAATTCATATTTCCCTCAACATTAACAACCATGTACAAAAGTCACAGATATTGTTGGGTGATGATGCAAGTTGAAAGATTTTACCGACAGACACCCTTGCATTGGTGTTGGTGATTTCAGAGAAAACTCTTTTGGCCAACAAAAATGATTAAAGTGAAAGTTCGTTTTTTCTTTGGACCAAAAAGTCTCTTTAGAAGCCACAAATAGAGAAATAGCCGAAAGAAAAGGAGGAGAAAGAACATTGCTATTTATGGAACCTCTTCCAATGTTGTCATGGGTAGAGAAATATAGGAAAGTTCAGTTACGCTTACATGTTACACGTACATTTGTTTTTGGATGAGATAATGTTCATTTGACAATTGTAACATGTTTTTAAATATAGTTTAAAATATGAAAAAATAACCTAAAAATATTTTTTAACTTATGATTATTAAATATTTTTTCTTGTGTTCAAGTTGGTATTTATTTTATTTTATTTTATTTCTGTGAAGGACATATCTTATTGCTTTAGTTTTAAGTTCCTGGAGGTATTTAGGTTGATATATGAACAAGTATTTTTACTTTAAAATATATTGTATAAGAAGCCAGTGGCAAGTTGAATTACCGAAAAAATATCTTTTATATTTAATTATGAATTTATATTTTATGAGTATATTTTGTGTGGATAAAGTTTTTCGATATTTATCTTGTTTGCTCAATTTCGTGACCGTTGGCTCCGGTTTAATATTTTACCTTCAAAATACTATGCATTATGAAAACATGACAAGTGGGATCTATGAAAAGAAATTCCATAATCAATTTTGAATTTAGAAATTTTAAAAGTTTTTGTTGTAATAAAATGTTCACTAATTTAACTGATATGTTTTAATTTTTCTACATTTTCTAAATTTATGACCTAGTAATTAATTTTCTATTGAAAATATTTAGTCAAGAGTAAGAATAAAATAACACAATGTCAAAATGACTTTAAAGAATTAAATATGGACTATAATTGTAGGAGCTTAGATTCTCTACCGCTATATCTTCAAAATATCTTGATAGCCATTAGTTTTGAAATTTTAAAATATATTAATTTTTTTAAGTAAAATATATTTTTAATGTTGAATAAAAGACATAAAAAAAACTCAGCAAAAAATCTGAACTTCATGAATTAATGTGTAATTAAGAAGGGTTAATGTTTTCTTAAAACTTGTAATTGTAACCACCCTATAAAATGAGTTATAGTGACTATTATTTTGTGAAACTAAAATAAATTAGGTTAAATTACTTTTTTGTCCCTCTATTTGTCATAAAATTTCAGTTTGATTCTCAAGTTTTTCGTTGTTTCAATTTGATCCTCATTTTCTTAAAAGGAAAATGATACCCTGACTCCATATTCTGACCCCTTATTTGACTCCATGAGGTGGCATGCACAGGTGGATTTTATTTTTTAAATTAAAATTAATTTTATAAAACCATTTTAAGATCAAACGTGGCTTTTAGTGGAGGAGTTGAACAGATTCTCTTTTCTCCCGCGCACTCACTCGAAGAGAAACTTCTCACCCTCTTCTCTCCGCACAGTCGCCGTTTGTCTTCTCACCGGCAAGGAGTGGTTCTAGATGGCGAAGGGTTTTTTAGTCGAAAATTTGAACATTTTCTCCTTTCTCCCCCGCACTCACTGGTAGTTTCTCTTCTCACCCCCTTCTGTCGTCGCAGTCGTAGTTTCTCTTGTCACCAGCAACGACAATGATTTTTGGAGTGGTTCGTCTGGCGAAGGAAGATAGCAGAAGACGTTGAGCGCAGAAGATAGCACAGTGTGGCGGAATCTCTGTGGCGGCTAAACCTTGAAAGGCTTAGGGTTTGCGGACGACGGGGTTTGTTGACAACAGGATTTGTTCACGACGGGGCTTTATTGACGACGGGCGTTTGCTGTGAAAGGGAGGGCGTTTGCTGTGAAAGGGAGTTGTGACGAAGCGTCTCCTCCATTGTTCAACCATTGTTTTCAAAGGTTGCAGTTCTACGAAGGACGGGGTTTGTAGGAGATTGGAGGTATGACGATTTTTTTTCTATTTGTTGTCTTAGGGTTTGTTTTAGTGTTTAACAAAACCAAAGTTTTGATTTTTTGCATTTGAAGTAGATGATTGTTCGTTGTTGGGTTTACTTTGGATGTGAAATTAGTCGAAGTTGAAGTAGAAGTAACTTTCTAATCAACCAAGTACTAGTTTTCTGAATAGGTTGATTAAATCTGTCTTATTTTTTGTGTGATGACTTGTGTGCAAATAAGTGATGACTTGTGCTGCATTTTTTGCAATAATGTGATTTGACTCAATTTTTTGAACTCATACTATGGCAGTTAATATGTGTTTTTGGGGTGATTCACTTTGGTTAATATGTGTTGATTTGTAATAATTTCTTTCATGTGGTTTCATACCCAAGTGGGTTAAACATGTCTGATTTATTGGTGATGACTTGTGTGCACCCAAGTGATGACCTGTGCTGCATTTTTTTGCAATCATGTGGTATCACTCAATATTTTGAACATTCATATTATACTAGATAATAATTGATTAAGGGGTGATTCACTTTGGATAATCTGAGTTCATTTGTAATTATCTCTTTGATGTGGTTTCGTAGCCAAGTTGATTACACTTGTATGATGTATGGGTGATGACCTGTTTGCTCACAAGTGATGATCTATGTTGAATTGTTTGGAAGCATGTGGTATGACTCAATACTTGTTTATGGGATGATTAGCTTTGGGTAAACTGTATTCATTTGTAATAATGTCTATCATGTGGTTTCATACTCAGGTTGATTAAACTTGTCTGATTTTTTGGTGAAAACTTGTGTCCACACAAGTGATGACCTCTGTTGCATTTTTGCAAGCATGTTATCAA
>Ga0214545_1005045_pt1 | contig 24225 bp, 19 predicted proteins | sample CNSS4metaG_FD_160064 | JGI IMG/M metagenome (GOLD analysis project Ga0214545, IMG submission 160064) | Root nodule microbial communities from cowpea collected in UCLA plant growth center, Los Angeles, California, USA - CNSS4 | ecosystem: Host-associated > Plants > Roots > Nodule | place: USA...
TTATATTGAAAATATTAAAAAAAAAAAAATTTAAATAAATAAAAATTTTTTTTTAATTAAATTTTTTAAAAAAATTTTATTTTTAAAAAAAATCTTATTTTTTTAAAAAAAAAAAAAAAACTGATCACAAATTGATTGTTGAAAGTAGGATTTTTGTGGTTTGTATTCTTGGAATTTTTTATTTATTTTTTTCTATTTTATCTTGTGCTCTTTTTTCAAGCTTGATCTCCATCATACCCTAAATGAATCACATTTAGCATTATAGTCACGTAAATGAAAACTATCTACTAATAAACAGAAGTGTGACAGAATGGTGTTAACCTTCTTAAAAAATATATTTGAATATATTTAGTCTATTTTGTGTTGTTTGTCGTATTAGGTGTTACATTAATAAAGGGTTCTTCTGCTCAAGGTTTAGAAGATGCAATAAAATGAACTCAAGGAAGAAGATTTAATAATTATATTTAGTAGTTTTAAATGGATTGATATAAAATATCTTTTTAAAATTATGACCACAATCATAACTACAACCCCTGTGACCATGAAAATATGAATAAGATTATGACCAATAAAATATGAATAAGACATATTGTGATCATAAAAATATGAATAAGATTATGACCAATAAAATATGAATAAGACATATTACTGCATTCACTATGGAACCAATTGGACGATAATCAATTGGATGAATGTCATAATTTTTTATCAAAAGCTCATTATTTTGTTCAACTACAACAAGGTGTGAAATAAATTCAAAATATTTGTGAAATCACTTTTCATGATATTATTGTTATATGAGCAAAATAATTGCTCATATACTTAGTATTTTAATGACATTATTAAGACTTGTTCATTGCATCTAGATGTACTTCAGTATCTAATATCATAAGTAATTCTTCCTCGAAATATCAAATGTTACAAATTCAAATTTTGCAAAATTAGACATATTTAGAACTAGCATACAAAATAATAATAATAATGACAATGATAATGATAACGATAATGATAACACATAGATGAAAATTGATAAAATCAAATAATTCTTATCACAAAACTAACAATATAAGATAAAATTATAAATGAAGACAATATTAAAAAGAGTTTTAATTGAGACACGTAAAGTGCTATCTCATAGAGAAAATGCTCTCACTAGCACTTAAACATCGTTGATTGGAGCATAGTATTGATAATGTATTATGAAATAAAATTAACAATAGAGGAAAGAAGAAAAAGAGTAAGAGAGAATGGAGAAATTTTTTTATATGTTGCTTTGTGTATAATTGTGAAGAGAAAAATAACTCCTTATTCATATATATATATATATATATATATATATATATATATATATATATATATATATATAAAGACAATAAAAAATATACAATTCAGTTGTTACTATATTTATCCAGTAATTTCATAAGAATTAGTTCAACATGGTTTATTTGTTTTTTTGGAATTCTACTCAATAAATCATAGATTCAATAGTTAATAAATTGATATAACGATATTTTATTTTTTAATTTATTTTATAATTTACGGTCAAAATAGATTGACTCATTTTATTTTGTTATAATAATACCATCAAAGTCTTAAATTATTTTACCAAAAAATATTATAACTGATAATAGTTACACATTTAAACTATTAATATATTATTGAATTGAATTTTTTTCAATCCAAAACCGTTGGAATCCGTAATAAGTGGGATTAATCCACAGTTTCAAACCCCTACTTATCTTCGGTGCTTTTACCTAACTATATTTCCTATTTTATTTCATTTATTTTTTAAATAATTTCAAATTAACGAGTAACTTTTTGTTCAGATTATCCCTTGATAAAATTACCGATAACCCAACATAAAATTCAAATTCATTGATGTTGGTGGAGTCCGCTGCCTCAATTTAATTTAATATTTAATATATATTTTTGTATAATTATGATGAGATCTCGGTGGATGGTCACTTATTTATTGTGAATAATCAAGTCAGTATGGTACACAAAGGTCCTTAGTAGTTTGATGCAGCGTGAAAATAATATTTGATAAATAAAAAATATATATCTGCAAACAATTAATTTCTAATTTTTAATTTTATAACATTGCGCTAAATAAATAATTATGGAATTTGAGTCAGCATGGAAATGAATGAGATCCTTTCAAATGAAAAGTTGCTAAATATGATGAGTCATTTCAAAATTAAATTGTGATGTTTCACTTATTATACAAATTTTAAGTGATAGAGCTTCTGATATTCTTTTGAATACCTTTGATCAAGTTGAAAGTGCTGCATTGAATGCTTCAGTTTGAAAAGGTTATCATTTTATGAGTTGTCATCTAATGATTCTTTTATTTATTTAATAAAAAATGGTTGTTTCTCAAAAAGAATGCAAGGAAATACATAATTTACTCTTATTATACTACCATATTACCTTTTAATTAGTAAATGTGGTTATTTACTATAATTAATACCTTTTACTCATGTACAAACATAATTTTGCAGGTCTAAAATAAATTTGGGATTCATTTGTAAAAAGTTAAAATTTTTTAGATTACAAAACAAGCTTTTGTGATAATATACAAAAATGTCCTGACTGTTTTTAGAAATTAATTAAAAACAATTAATATGTATTAAATTTTACAAAAAATTATAATTAAATTGTGATGCTAAATAAAATCGATCTAATAATTATTGATATAACTTTATTTTATTTAAAGGATAAAAATATACACAAATATTATACAATTTTATTAATATTTTATTTAATATTCATTAGATAAAATTTAAAAAATAATTAAATAATAAAATAAATATATTTTAATATCATTAAAAATTAAAAAATAATTAAATATAAAAAATTTAAATTAACAGAAATAAAAAATAAAAAATAAAAAATAAATTAAAACATCAATTTGTGATTTATTAATTTTTCAAAATACTTATTTTATATTATAGAATTATTATTTAAAAATTTTGAAAGAAATTTATATTTATATTTATATTATTTTAATTAATATAATTAATTCTTTCGGTTTTTAATATAAAAATAATGAAATGAATTTACATTAATTTTCTTAACCGGTACTTGTCAGTATTCTTCCCTACAAAAATAAATTTTATTCCATAGTTGTCTTGTGTGTATCCAATTATAATTTATTTTGCATTTAATGTGATAATTCTATGTTTAGATAGAATGATTATGGACCCCTTCCCAATAAATACATCAACTGCTCATATCAATTGATGATAGTGAAATATTATTCTGCCTTAAAAACACCAAAGTGATAAATATATCTCTTTATCTTTCTTATTTATTTATAATAACGACTCAAAGACCTTCCTCACAAAATATCCTCATGAATGTCACTTTAGAATGCATAACTCCACACAAAATATCCTCATGAAACCCTCTTACTTTAGTTCATTTGAGAGTTAAAAAAGTACTTTTAACCTTTTTCTTAATTATAATAAATATTTATGGACAAATTTATCTTGAGGTTGTCAATGGAACATTGGAAAGAGAAGGCTGTTTCTTTTGGATCCCGGTATTTGACACTATGTTTTTATCATACTTTCAATTTGACACTTATAAATAATATTATTTTATTTCAAAAATTCATTTATATTTACTTTTATATATTAAACAAAATAAAGCCGGCGTCAAATGGCAGTAAGAGAAAAGTTGCTGTCATACTACAATTTTTCATATCTTTTTGTACTTTTATTTTGGCACCACATAACATTTAATAATTCAATTTTACCTCTTATTAAAATTAAATACTTAAATTCTAATTAGTTTTCTTCTTACACGAGAAAGAGTATTTTGGACTCGATAGAAGAACTTCAACACAAGTAGTAAGAAGAGTGAGAATTAGAGTGTTTTGCATATTATAAGAAATTTTATCTTTTTTTTTTCTAGAATAAAGTATAAAGGTTTGCATTATCGCTTTATTCGAGAAATAGTAGAGGATGAGAATATGGATAGACATAATATTCGCACCAATGAATACCTGACAGATATTATAACAAATTCGATTATTGACAAATTTATGTGAATTTAATCCTTTGTGACATATTGGAAGAATAAGCAATATGACAACAAAGAACATGGTATAAAAATTTGATAAATTTCATCAAAATTTTCAAGTAGGAGAATGTGAAAAAGAGAAATACCAAATTTGTGGAAACTTACCTTGAAAAGTCTTACTTGGTTGGCACTTACCTTGAGAAGTTCCACACAAATGGAAACTTACTTGAGACTTACTTTCCATGTGATAAAAGGAGTCCAATGTTTCCTTAGGAACACGTCTAAAAAGTCTCTTCCTTTTCATTCCTCTTGCATATTTGTGGTTAGCATTGACAAATGTGGTTTTATCCAACATTGCAAAAAAGACTATAGCGAGGGAGATTAATGATACTCTAATCAAATTGTGCGAGGTTAAGTAACTTCACACGAGAATATTCTTGAAGTAAAAACTTTATATTCTTCGAATGAGTGAGTCAACAATTTGAATATATTGTTTGTCCAACTTTCAGTAGCAGATTTCAACATAGTTGAAAATGAACTTGTAGAGCTTCTGCTATAAAGTTTACATGATTTGCATGATCAACTTATCATCAACATTATAAATTACAACATTGATGGACACTTACACTTTGAGGATGTTGTTGGAGGTATTCTTGAAGAAGATTCCAAGCAGAAGAACATCGTAGATATGGAAAAAAGTTCAAAGCAAGTAGAGGATTTGACAATGATTAGAGATAGATCAATAGAATGTGGATCTAGTGGGAGTCAAACTCATGATAGATCAAAGCCTGAAAGTAAGAAGTATCTCAAATGCTACCATTGTAGCAAGATGGGGCATGCCAAAAAAGATTATTGGCATAGGAAGAATGGAGGAAAGAACTCAATCTCACAAGGTTATGTTGCAAGTACCTTAAAGGACAAAGATATTCTGGTACAGAAGTAATAAATAACTCTAATGGTGGAAAACAACTATATGATAGGTGGATAGTGGATTTGAGAGAAACTTGGTACCTAACCTCAAACCGGGATTGGTTTTACACTTATAAACATATTTTAAGTGGATTTGTGTTCATAGGAAATGATTATGCCAAGCGAATGAAGTGGGTCAGTTGAACCTTGGGTATAACCATTAGCATTGAGGTAAATCACCACACCACCTCTATCATACGACATTACATGACGCGAGAGTGCATGGTCAACACAATTGTCCAAGCTTGAGATAGATTTTATAATATGCTTAACACAACACATGCAATTCGAACGAAGTTTTCTCGGAATGAAAGTCACTCCGTTGGAATGCCCGCTAGTCCCATGCATCCTTCCTTTCTGTTGGTTAACAACCAACCATATATCACTCACTACTCCTACATGAAGGGACTCTCTTTCTTTTTGGAGAGAATCATTCTTTCTTAATCAATCATGCCTCAACTAGATAAATTCACTTATTTTACACAATTCTTCTGGTCATGCCTTTTCCTCTTCTTGCTTTCTATTTTCTTCCACTACTTTTTTCCTTTAGGTATACAAGTGCGTCTCTTTTGCTTCTATCTAACAAGGCCCAAGTTACAACGGGCTCTTTCTATTATGAAATGGTTCATCTTTTTCTGTTTATTGGTTAGTTTAGTATATAGGATTTATAACTTCTTTGATTTGATCTTTATGTATGCCCCGTACTTCCCCTTTCGTCCGGTGGATCCCACTCGGAAGCTTCTAACCTATCGAGGAGGAAAGATTGACTACTACAAGGGCTTGTGCCAACCAACAAGAAGGGGGACGAAGCAAAGACATCTATTGGCCAGAACCAGACATTGCCCTTTACCATCCCACCACTAGGAGACTTAGAATAGATCCAAGATCGCCAGCCCAAGCCATGCTATCCAGAATGAACTCTTATTTCATCCAAGATGGAGAAACTTGCACATAAGCAACAAGAGCTTGTTGTATATTGTCACAGTTTGAGTGCATTGTACATTGCAGGGAATCCTGTCTTTCATTCTAGAACAAAACACATAGGTTTGTATTATCACTTTGTTCGAGAAGTAGTAGAGGAGGGGAGCGTAGATATGCAAAAGATTCATACCAATGAAAACCTAACAGATGTTATGATAAATCCAGTTATTGATAAGTTTACGTGGATTCGATCCTACTACGTCCTATAAGAAGAATAAGCAACATAATAGTAAAGAATAAAGCATGATGCAAAGATTTGATCAATTTCATCAAAATCTTCAAGTGGAAGAATGTGAGAAAGATAAGTCCCACATTGGTAGGAACTTAGCTTGATTGGAAAAGACTTACCTTGGACGTTACTTTTCATGTTATGAAAGAAGCTCAATGTTTTCTAAAGAACACATCCCAAAACTCTCAACCTTTTTATTTCTTTTTTTAATAAAATTACATTATTTGTCTATTATCTTTTTTTTCATCTTTTATTTTCAGTTGTGAATACTAGTGTTATTGTAACGTCCTAGTCGGAAATTACTTATTAAAATAAATAAGGATTTAAATAAAATAACAACCTCATTTATTAAATCATCAATTCCCAAAAACACGGGAAAATTTAAATTTAGATAACTAACGCGCCATTATAATTAATAAAAATATGAGTCGCATCATTCATATTACTATCAAAAGTGTCTAAAAATTATTACACGTAAATCCTTGGACAACATAGTGACTAGAAATAAAATCCCAGAGATATCCCCACTCCGTCTCTAAGCATTTGCCTGCTCACCTGCATCAACTGGGTTGTGCGATATGCGTCGCTTGGCGGGTCATCCCTCGACCGCCAGACGATTCATGGTGAAATCCAGAAAATGAACAAATAAGCATGTGTTCTATATAAGCGCCGTCTATATTTTATTTCTTTATTTTTTTTAATTTTAATAAATCAAAAGAGAGCGCTCATAAAAATAAGTGCAATGTATTGAGATACAAATATAGAGCATGTAATTGAACAAGCGTTATCTATTGTTCTGATCCTTTTATTAATTAAAAGAAAATTCACGCCCTCACATTTCCTCCTTTTCTAGTGCCTACTCATTTCAACACCACTCTTTCTTTCCTTCCGTTTGTGATTTGCGACGCCCTCGCAGTACCTTCTTTGTCAGCGCGTCTTTGTTTCTGCGGTGCCCTCCCTTCTTCATTAGTGCCATTGTATTTCTGTTGTGCCCATTCATTTTCATCTGCGTTCGTTTTGTGTGTGGTGCTCTCCCTTCTTCATCAATGCCTTCGTTCGTTTCGCGACACCCTCGCAGTAACTTCTTCATCAGCGCGTCTTCGTTTCTGCGGTGCCCATCCTTCTTCATCAGTGCCATTGTATTTCTGCTGTGCCCATTCAGTTTCGTCTGTGTTCGTTTTGTGTGCGATGCTCTCCCTTCTTCATCAACGCCTTCGTTCGTTTCCACCGCAGTCGTGCTTTTCAACGTCAACAGTCTTGCACTTTGTGTGCGGTGCGTTTCATCAACGCTTCTGTGCGGTGCCCTCTGCAGTATTAGATCAGGAATTTTCTTTTTTATTATTATGTTGTATCTTAGCATCTCTATATAGCTAATATTAGTAACTAACATGATAGATCAAGAAAATATGGACCGAAAATGGATGTTTGCCAGTCGATTATCAAAAGAATACAAGGATGGGGTGAAAGAGTTTCAAAGATTTGCAGTTGAGCATGCAAAAAACCCTAATAGAATCATTTGTCCTTGCTTGAAGTGTTGTCATTCAAGGGTAGTCAACGCAGATGAGTTGGAAGAGCATTTAGTATGCAACGGAATTGATAAAAGTTATTTATGTTGGAGCAAACATGGTGAAAATAGAAAAAAATGATATAGATCATGATTTCCATGGTAGTATAAGTGATGCACCAAAAGAGACTGAGACAACAAATGGGTTAGACCAAGTTGAGGAGATTTCAAATGTTATCGAAGAGGATATGCAAGATTATCCAAGAAGAATACAATTTTGGTAAGAAATGGTAGACAAAGTTAGAAATAAATTATCTAATTGGAAAGGTAGGTTGGTCTCCTTCACTGGTCGTGTACACCTAATCAAATTTGTAATTTCACCACTTCCTTTATTATATTTAGCCTTCTTCAAAGCTTCCAAAAGTGTATGTAAGAGCTTAAAAAGGTACAAAGGAACTTTCTCTGGGGCTGAGGGACTGAGGATAGAAAGATAGCTTAGATTAAATGGGAAACTCTATGCAAATAAAAGGAAGGAGGGGGTATGGTATAAAAGATATAGAGAACTTTAACAAATCCCTTCTAGTAGAATGGAAATGGATACTAGGTGTGGACAACCAAGGTGTGTGGAAAAAGGTGTTAGAGTCTAAGTATGGAATCCTGGAGGTTAAGCAACTCATGTATTGCGATCTTTCATCTTTTTTCTTCCTCCACCAGTGATATTTTTTGAAAAAATAATTAAACTCTTAGATGATGAATAAATTAACTATGTAGATTTGCAAATAAAAAAATAAATTCATGTCACATTTATAAATCTTTTACATTATAATGAACAAACCACTATTTGTAAATTTTGATTCAAAACTTTGTGGTGAACTTATGTAATGTAAGATAGATCTCATTTTGAACCTTTGTTTTCGATCATATTTATTTATGGCAGATGTATATTTTTTCTCCGGCAATTCATCATATTTATGGCATATTTGATCAAGCTTGCAAATGATTTCTGAAATAAGAACAAAATAAAATAATATTCAAGGTACTAAGCAACACTTTTAATACTCAATATTATAACAAAACCAGAACAGAGAGCATGAAAGTCATGATAACATAATTTAAGACATGTACATTCAAGGGATTTAACATAGTAATTGTTTCAAAATATGAACCGTATAAAATAATATTTAAGATGCTATATAAAAAATATATATAACAGAAATAAAAATAAATAAAGCAATTATGAATACACAGCTCAAAAATGTTTCATATAGATCAGAAAAAAAATAGAAACTAGAGTATTTCACAAACTAAGACTTTAGAAAATATAAGTTCAAAGAAACTTAGTATTTGAGCCACAACATATAGGATTTACAAAACAAATTTGAAAAAAAAAACACAAAATAAAACGACAGATTTAATTTCTTTAAAATACTTGTGCCAAATAGAAATCAAGATTGATGTAACACGGAAAGTTCTCCAAAAGCTACGAACAACCGAATGTAAAGTTGAGGATTGTTCCTGGTCCTATCCCTCCTCCTCCCCTCCCCTCTCTCCGTTTCTCGCAATCGGAGAAACAGAAAGTCCACACCCTGTGCGGGGCTACTTTTGCACGGAGGGGAGATAGTGTGGTGGCACGGAAAGCCTTGCATGAAGCTAGGATCAATATTTTAAAGTCGATGGTTAGTGCCCATCTCCTTTCCTCTTCCCCTCCCCCTCAGTCCCCCGCTGTCGGAGATATCGAAAGAGTTGTAGGAACCTTGGAGGAAGAAGTGGGAGACGATGACTTACGCGAAAAAGAATTAGAGTCGAAATTGATGGATCTCGGGAGGGTCTACGCCCTACGCGGGGCTTCTTTTGCACGAAGAGGAAATGTTGCGGCGGCACTGGAAGCCTTGCATGAAGCTAGGAACAATATCTTAAAGTCAGATATTTTAAAGTCGGTTGTTAGTGCCCCACTCCTCCCGCCTCCTTCTCAATTCCTCGCGAAAGAGCGGTGTGAAGAGACTAAAGACGATGACTTGCGCAGGAGAGGATTAGAGTCGAAATTGATAGATCTCGTGAGGGTTTACACTCTACGCGTGGCTTCTTTTTCACGGAGAGGAAATGTTATGACGGCACTGAAAGCCCTAGGTGAAGCTAGGAACAATATTTTAAAGTCGATGGTTAGTGTCCCTCTCCTCCCGCCTCCCCCTCAGTTCCTTGAGAAAGAAGCTGAAGACGATGACATGCGCAGAAGAGAATTAATGTCGAAATTGATGGATCTCGTAAAGGTTTACGCCATACGCGCGATTGCTTTTTCACGGAGAGGAGATGCTATGGCAACACTGGAAGCCCTATGTGAAGCTACGAAAAATATTATAAAGTGAGTTATTTTAAAGTGCCCCGGGTAAAGCTACGAAGAGTATTTTAAAGTGGCTCGTCCCCTCCCCTCCATCAAAGATATTGAAAGAGGTATAAAGAAGGATAATGACACAATGCCCCAGTTATTTGACCCCAATCTTACTCGCCTACGTGGCATCCATTATTTTAATAATTTTAAATGAAACGGTAATTGGAGGCAGCGTCCCAAGTGAGTTTGCGTCATGTGCACGCGCGGTGAATTGGAGAAACATTTTAAAAAAACACAGTGCATTGATTTGTTTTCCCTCGTTTCTTCCCCACAAGTTTCTTCTTTCTTCTTCGAGCAGGTCACACAAGCGTAGAGGCATTTGTATTGCAAGAGTTTTTTCTTCCCCAAAAGGCTATCCTTCCATAAAGGTTGGTGTTGTGGGTCGCATGGAAGCGGATAGCGAATTCCGCGGAAAGTGGTGGGTATCGTTCGGTGCATTACTTGGGCGCACTCTTGTTGGCGTAGTTGTTGGTTGATTAAAGGCCATTCACACAACGAAGATTTGGCCGATAGGTTATTGGTTGAATGTCCAACGCGATAAAATTATTCAGCACTACGATCTACTGTTGAAGAAATAATTGTTGTAAATGTAGAAGTTAGAATGCCATAACAGGATTTTTGAGATAATTTTAGATAGGGATAGTTAGATTGAGGTAGACGAAGGATAATGAATGTAGTCATTGTATATGTATTTTGGAAACTTGGATGAAATAGGAACTGATACATTGGAATATGTTATTTAACTTGTAATGTGTTATGCAGTGTTAGAAGTAAAAGTGTGATTGAAAAAGTCACTTATGTTGGCACAATTGTATATATTGTTGAATCATTTGTTAGAGTTAATATGTAGTTTGTACATTGACAGATATATTCATGATTTGATGGTAATCTAACCATCAATATACTTAATTTTGGGAAGGCAATTGTGCTACTTTTGATTGTATTAGTAAACTTCAAAAGGTGTTCCAGTACTGCCTGTACAAAATGTTGAGTATAAAAAGACAATTATGGAATTAGAAAAGTAGACTTCATTATCGTACCAGAAAAATTGGTTTTTATTTTCAATCTTCAGTTCCAATAACTTGTTTAAGTTGTGTGGTGATGATTGATGGTTATGAAATTATTTGGATGGCCTTTGGATTGTATCCAAACCATAAATTATGTAATAATACACTCGAAAAAAACTTCCAGTACTGCCTGTACAAAAAGTACAATGTAAAAAGACACTTATGGAATTAGAAAAGGACACTTGATTATCGAACCAGAAAAGTTGGTTTTTAATTCAATCTTCAATTGCAATTAGTTATTTAAGTTGTGTGGTGATGATTCATGGTAATGGAATTATTTGGATGGCCTTTGGATTGTATCTAAAACACAAATTATGTAATAATACACTTGAAAAGTAGTTGCAGTAGTGCCTGTACAAAAAGTTCAATGTAAAAAGACACTTATGGAATCATAAAAGGACACTTGATTCTGGAACCAGAAAAGTTGGTTTTTAATTTAATTTTCAATTCCAATTAGTTATTTAAGTTGTTTGGTGATGATTCATGGAGATTGAATTATTTGGATGCCCTTTGGATTGTGTCCAAACCAGATTTCATGCAAAAATACCCTTGAAAAGCAATTCCAGTAGTGCCTGTGCAAAAAGTTGAGTGTAAAAAGACACTTATGGAATCGGAAAAGGACACTTTATTCTTGTATCAGAAAAGTTGGTTTTTAATTCAATCTTCAATTCCAATTAGTTATTTCAGTTGTTTGGTGATGATTCATGGAGATGGAATTATTTGGATGGCCTTTTGATTGTGTCCAAATCAGATTTCATGCAAAAATACCCTTGAAAAGTAGTTCCGGTAGTGCTTGTGCAAAAAGTTGAGTGTAAAAAGACACTTATGGAATCAAAAAAAGACACTTTATTCTTGTATCAGAAAAGTTGGTTTTTAATTCAATCTTCAGTTCCAATTAGTTATTTCAGTTGTTTGGTGATGATTCATGGAGATGGAATTATTTGGATGCCCTTTGGATTGTGTCCAAACCAAATTTCATGCAAAAATACCCTTGAAAAGCAGTTCCAGTAGTGCCTGTGCAAAAACTTGAGTGTAAAAAGACACTTATGGAATCAGAAAAAGACATTTTATTCTTGTATCAAAAAAGTTGGTTTTTAATTCAATCTTCAGTTCCAATTAGTTATTTAAGTTGTTTGGTGATGATTCATGGAGATGGAATAATTTGGATGCCCTTTGGATTGTGTCCAAACCAAATTTCATGCAAAAATGCCTTTGAAAAGCAGTTCCAGTAGTGTCTGTGCAAAAAGTTGAGTTTAAAAAGACCCTTATGGAATCAGAAAAGGACACTTTATTCTTGTACCAAAAAAGTTGGTTTTATATTCAATCTTCAATTCCAATTAGTTATTTAAGTTGTTTGGTGATGATTCATGGAGATGGAATTATTTGGATGGCCTTTTGTTTGTGTCCAAACCAGATTTCATGTGAAAATACACGTGAAAAACAGTTACAGTACTGCTTGTACAAAAAGTTCAATGTAAAAAGACACTTATGGAATCATAAAAGGACACTTGATTCTCGAACCAGAAATGTTGGTTTATATTTCAATGTTCAATTCCAATGACTTGTTTGAGATGTGTGGTGATGATTCATAGTGATCGAAATATTTGTATGGCCTTTGGATTGTGTCCAAACCAGAAATTATGTAATAATACACTTGAAAAGCAGTTACAGTACTGTCTGTACAAAAAGTTCAGCGTAAAAAGACACTTATGGAATTACAGAAGGACACTTCATTCTCGAACCAGAAAAGAAGTTGGTTTTTAATTCAATCTTCAATTCCAATTAGTTCCAATTAAGTTCAGAAATGTTAGAAGTTCATTGTTCCTAGTAATGAGTATGGTAAAATTGGAATATCCTATTTTGCACTAACATCTCTTAAAAAATTGTTCATAAACAACACACTTTTGCAAGCCAATAACTTCAAAAAATGCACAATATGCCTTTCTGCACTAAGATGTTTTCTGTTCAAAAAATGTTGATGAACAACACAAATATTGAATCCAAGAAATGCAATTCTTGCACCAAATACATAATTCTGGTTTTTTGTTCATTGCAAAAAACATCAAATGTCATTGACAAACAACAACCACAAAGCTTAGAATGTGTTTGTCAATGTCATCGGACTTCAATGTGGAGAGTGTCTTATCCACCAAAAAATGTTATATCCATTAAACTTACAACCTGCAAAAAGAAATATATTTTGCAGAAGAAGAACACTAAAATTAGGGCTTCCAATTGTCCACGAAGCTATAACAGCGATCCACCTCTGTTATTCTTTCCCAAAAGAGCACTGTCGCTTTTCCCTAAACCGCACTCTCGTCTTTAGTTTAAACCTCAACATTCACTCGAGCTTCTCTCACGCGTCACTGCTCTTCTTTCATTTAAAAATATTAAAATAATGGATGTCACGTAAACAGGTAAGATTGGGATCAAATAACTGAGACATTGTATCGTTATCCTATAAAGAATGCGACTCAAAGAAATAGAATAATTTGTCAGTAACTTTATTTCTTTTATTTATTATTATCAATATTCAGTTTAAATTTTTATTAGACTTGATGTGTCTGCCGATTATCAGGCAGCTATAGTGTCTCTGAGCTCAGGATTCTCCGGGGTTTCTTTATGAGGATTTTTGTCTGATACATATTTATGCTTTTTCTTGGATCTTGACATTAGTTCGTGTCTTCTTGATAATGTAAAAAACAATATTCATTAGTTCAATAACTTGGAGCTGTCACTTTCTTTCAATGTTTTATCATTTTATTCATTTGATTCTGGCAGTGAAGTCAAGTTATTCAAGAAGCTCATTTCGCATAAACATTTTGATTTTATTATATCTTTGATTTATGGCGCGGACGGGACTTAAGACATTAAAGATAAGATGAATTTAGTGCTATTTTAATAAAATATATTATATTATATGATTCAGAATTCATATAATATAGAGATTGTGTAAGCATAGTAAGTTTAATTGTTATTGTGGTTCATCATTCATACATGGTGGCTCCTCCTTGGATAGTTTTTATTCATTATTATTGACGTTTTTAATTTGAGACTTTTATAAGTAAGGATGATTAAAGTTTTTATGCCTGGAGCACATTTTACTATAATCAATTTTCATTTTTTTTTTCTGATCGAAATGATTTCTGCTATATGCTCATTCGGATATCATCGTTATTGGAAATGAATTTCTCTTAGTTTGATTAATTGGGTCGGAAGCTATGAAGTTTGGACAAGTCTCGTGTCCATATCGGAAAACGACACTCATGAACAATCATACTAGACATATTAATAAAGTGTTCAATTAGAAAAATACTATGACTTTAATATAATTTTGAAACGATTCTAATAGTTAATAATTACAAATTTAATAATTTTTAAAAAGAATTTTTAAACTTGTAAATTTATTACATAAATTTTTATTATGATTATAAAAATAAGAAAAAAATAATATATGATCACTACTTTTCACTTTTTTAGATATTAGATAGATAAATTAGATTTATTTTTGTACTAGTTGAAAGTTTGAAAATAATATATACATATGTGGTGTCTCGTATCCTATATTTTTCAATTTAATCGTATTTTGTGTTCGTGTCATATTCGTATTTGTATTTGTATGCAGGCTTCATAGGCAGGCTTCATAGGTTGGAAGTGAAGCTTTTGTGGCTAACTTATTTGATTCCAAAGATATGTTTCTAAAACAATTTTAATGGAATCCCTTCCTCTTCTCTCCATGCATCCCTCACTCTGGCTCCGCCATGACAGGCCTGCCGGCGACCTTCCCTCGCCACCATGGCCAATTCCCCATATCAAATTTGGGTTTTTATTGGTTTTCCAATTTGGGTTCCTCTTCCGCACTTTTTTGATCCTCGTTGTACTGATTAAATTATTTTATTATTTACCTTTAGTGTGTATCTGGGTTCCAATAAATTATCTTATCAACTTAGTGATCACTTACTACAATTTTGTTCTGCAAAGGATTGTGAGGTGTTGAATCTTAATCACAACCCATTTAGCAATGGGTCGCTTCCTGATTTTTCACTGTTTTCATCCTTAGAAAGATCATCACTTCAAAATACTAGTATTGTTGGACCATTATTATTTGGTTACTTGCCTCGTCTTAAAGCTTTAGATCTTAGTTTAAACAATTTGAAGGGATCATTGCAGGTCACTAAATTTGTCTCGTTGCATTTTTTGGATCTTTCACACAACAAATTGAGTGGGAGACTTCCAAATACTATTGGATAACTTTCTAACCTCTTATTTTTGTCCATCTCTTCAAATGAGTTGATCGGGGACATTAGTGAAGGGCATGTATTAAGGATAATGACTTAGGTTTTTATACCCACTTTTTACCCAGTGAAGTGGTATCATGCGTGTACTTCTCATAATGTTTTCTAATTTCTTTTCATTGGTGTACGCTGGATATAGGAAACTAAAAGGCGCTTGAAACATTTGAATGTTTAACCTAGTTTTCACTTTCACAAATACCCCTCTCCTGTGAACCTCTCTTCCGATTTGTTCTGTTTTTCTTTTTTTTTTCCTTTTCATGTTATTCAAAGGTTTTTCTTCTTCTTCGTTTGTTTGAGGGGTTTGATTTGAGTAAACCTTAGGAGTTAGGACTTAGGGCTTAGGGTATCATTATACTCTATCCTTAGAGTTCACTTTTGTTCTTCCAACTCTATTTTACCTCTTCAAGAAGAAAAGTATGAAGGTATGTTTAATCGAAAAATCTCTAATTTAGGATCTTGACTTTTGTTTAAAACTTTGTAATCGGAGAACCGAGGTTAACATGTTAACATGATGTTGTGCCTTTCCACTCGTTCACTTTCCCAGAGTCCCTAAAATCCCTAGTCAATGAAATGCCTACTTCAAATTTACGTGTACTTCTTAACATTCATGAACAGTCATCGGAGTCGAGCTGCCTTAAACATGGCTAAAACAGATTTTAACTTAGAAGATCAGATTAAACCCCACCTTCCTCCAAAAGTGTTTAGGATTTGTGTGGCATGTGGTTGTTATTTGCTACTTCCGATTGAATACATGGAACTTCTCTGCTTTGCTCTAACCATGCTTTTATAGGAATACATAAGTACTTGCTCCTTTGCTTTATGTTCCTCAAGTTCATTTGTAGTGTCTCTTAGAAATTCACTCACTCAGAAGTTCAGAAACTTTATGAAGGTCACACTATATTGATAGATTTGATGTATATTTTTTTATATATTTACATTGATATAAAATAAAAACTTTCAATATTTTATATTTTGTTAGATATTTACATTGATGTCATAGTGAATGAATGTATCTTACAATTTTAAATCATCAATGAAGATCATGAAGACCGTGAAAACAATATTGTAGAATAATTAAACAATTCTAGATATGTTGTCTTTTAACTTTGTAGCTTTAACTTTGATTAGGGGTAGGCAAAAAATCTAATTTTCTTGATTCAATCTACTTTTGCTCCCATCCAATCCATTTATAATCCATTTTATTAAAAATCCAATCCATTTAAAATCCATTTAATGGATCTGTATTTCAATCTAATCTACATTTTATATATTTTATGGATTGGATATCCATTTTATAAATCAAGATTTTTAAATATGGATAATCCAACAAATCCAATCCAAATTTTCAATTTAAATTTTTAGTTGGGTTAGACTAAAGGTTGAGATAGACTGTGCTAAATTCAGACTTGGACGAGCTTTGCTCAACGACCTATACGGATTGGGCAGGCTTGATGACCATAAGAGGTTGGGCGGGCCTAAAGATATGAACGAGCTAGGCGGGCCCGACAAACTAAATGAGTCGATCGGGCCCAACAATCCCGAAAATTCGCGTGAGCTCGATGACCCGAACGGGGCAGGCGGGCCCAATGACCTAACGAGTCAGGTGGGCCCGAAGAGCTGAACGGGTCAGGCAGGTTCAAAGAGCCGAACGGGCCAAGCGGGTTCGAAGACCCGAACGGGTCAAGCAGGCCCGATGACCCGAATGGGTCAAGCAGGCTCGAAGAACCGAACGGGTCAGGTAAGCCCGAAGACCCGAATGGGTCAAGCGGGCCCGGTGACCCGAACGAGTTAGGCGGGCTCGAAGAATCGAACGGGTAAGGTGGGCTCGAAGACTCGAATGAGTTAGGCGGACCCGAAGACACGAACGAACCAGGCAGAACCAATGACGAAAACAGGTCAAGCAGCCCAAAGACCCGAACAGGTCAAGTAGGCCCAAAGACCCGGACGGGTCCGACTACCCGAACGGGCCGAAAGACTAGGATGGGGCGTACGACATAGACGGGCCCGACAACCCGGACGGACCCGACAACCCGGACGGACCCGACCACCTGGACAGGCCCGGCCACTCGGACGAGCCTGACGACCTACACGGGCATTACGATCAGAATGGGCATGACGACACGAACGAGCTGGACGTCCCTGGTGGGCGCGACGATCCGGATGGACTTGATGACTCAGACGACCCGGACGCGCCGAAGACCCGGACAAGCCTGACGACCTACAAGGGCCTTACGACCTGCATGGCACGACGACACGGACGTGCCCTATGACCCAGACGGGCCTTATGACCTGAACGAGCTTGACGATCTGGACATGCTTGACGACCCAGGCAGACTCAACGACCTGGACAGGCCTAACGACCTTGACATACCCTACGACCTAGATAGGCCCCACAACTCGAGTGTGCCCGACTGTTTGGACGGGTCCGTCCGGGTCGTCTGCCATGTCTGGGTCGTCGAGCCCGTTCGGGTCGTTGGGTGCATCTGGGTCATCCAGGTCGTCGGGCCCGTCCGGGTCGTCTGGCCCATCCGGGTTATCCAGGCCTTAATGACAAAGTTTAAAAAAATTCAATTTAAATTTCTTTTATAAAAAATAGATTCTGGATTTTGAACTTGATCCAAATATTTGGATTGGATTTAAATCTTGATCCAAACATTTGGATCTGAATTTTAAAAAAATTCAAACTACTTTTGCTAAAATAATGGATTTGGATCAAAAATTTAATACAATTATTTGGATCTAAAATGGATATGGAGTGGATCATTAAAAATCTAATCCTTGCCCACCCCTAACTTTGATATCACGATCTTCACTAAGGACTTTATAGTTTGAAACTATGGATGTTTTATCCAGGAATATTGTTTGAAGTGTTGATTGCATTTAATGTAGTGTGACATTTAATTTAGTGCTTCAAACATAGTAAATATGGTGTGCAAAAGGTCTCAAACATAGACAAAGAGTAAAAAACAACGGCTTTTTGTTTCAGACTTTTGTTTGGACACCCGTAATGATTTTCTGCTAACATGAAATGTGATTTGGTTATTTAGTTCACTATCTTATAAATTTGATGCACATTGATCAATCACATAATGCCAAAAACTTACTTGGCATTACCTTCCGCAGTAACACCAATCATGGTTATCTGCAACATAGAATGTTAATCGGTTATTCAGTTTAGTAAGATCTAATAAATTCCCCATTATCATAACGATTTTATTCGCAAAATATATGTAGGAACGGATTTTTTTTCTTTCTCATCGCTAAACACAGGTGGACGGTGTGAGTGAAGCCCTTGCTTTGCGTATTTATAAGCAACAATATTTCGTTAGAGGGATGACTGTTATCAATTTAAAAACTTAAGATGTTTAGTTTGTTAGGTTTTTTTCTTAAATATTTAGCATAATTTTAAAAAATGAAAAAAAAAATTCCTATTATTAGTCCTATTTTTATGGATCGTTAATTTTGTAGATAAATGTTTGTAGATGAATTCTTTTTAACTTCATCATTTTAATTTTATTTTAATTTGGTTTATTTATATTTATTATTTAATTTTAATTATATTTTTTTATTATTTATTAGTTTTTTTTTCAATCTTCTATATTATATATCTTTTAAAATATTGAGAGAGATCTTCTGCTATACTTGATTTATCTAACTGGATAGTTGTATCATAAGAGAAGAATGCACATTGTTCTTTTTGCAATGAGGGCATTTTCTTTTAAGGATAGCGTTACAACTTAGTTTCTTTTTAATCTTTCCTTCGTTTAAAATGTTATCCTATAATGATATTGTTTGTTATAAAAATTGTTTGTCTTAATCAATTTTTTTTATCCACATGCCCATTTTATTGTTTTTATTATTTTTTATTTTTTAAGCAAAAAAAGTTTTTTTTCTTTATTTTTTAATACTCCTATGATTGTAAAAGTCAGGGATAATATCTTCATGGATATTATCAAGTTACTCTCTCAAGTAAGCTTGAATGAAAAATGTACGGATGCATTTTTTTTTCTATTGGGAAAAAAAATTGACTCAATAAAATAAGCTTAATTTTTGTGATATTTAAAGTTATTGATTCTTTTATTATATTAAGTTATGCTTCAACATCTTCTCCTTCTAAATATGATGTTTTTATCAATATGTTTTTATGTCATGATGATAATTTAATTGTTTTGTTTGATAACATTTATTACATATTTTTTCCTGCTAAAACTGCTCTTAAGTTTATGACATAAATTAAAACATATTGTTTATGACTTAGGCTGAAGTTCGAGATAGACCAATCCAAATTGGGTCAAAGGTTAAGATAAGTCGACCGAGTCAAAAGTCGAATGAGTTGGTAATACCTGAAGACTGGAATGAGCCAACTCGTGTCAAAGGTCGAGACAAGTCGTCAAAGAGTAAAGGTCTACACAAGTCATCTGATGTCGAAGATAGAGATAAATCACCACATTCTGAAGGTCGTGACAAAATAATCCAAGATGGGTTGGCCTAGACCAAAGATAGATACTAGCCAATTACAACTAAACGTTGAGTCAAGTTGACCCTAGTTGCAAGTCGTGATGGATCGACTTAGGTAGAAGTTTGGGTGGAGGTCTAATGTCATGGAAGGAGAGATTATTGTGTTTAAAAATTGTTATTACTTAGGTAGAATTTCTTAAAAAATTTCTATATGGTTTACCATTATTTAAATAAGCCTATATAGGCATTCTGATAGCCAAGTTGTTATACCTAAAGTTTCTAGAAAAAAAATTAAAGAAAAAAAAAAGACATTTGAAATTGAAACCCAAATCTATTAGAAACTTAATTATCCATAGTATTTTTTTTCTATTAACTTGGTTAGGTTAGAAAGAAATATTGCATATTCGCTTATTAAAGGGTTAATGCATCAACAAGTACTTAAGTCATCGAGGAGAATGAGACTAAAACCCATAAATTAGTTGCAACAATCGACATCAATTTTCACATGAATGGTGATCACATAGAATGAGTTTGATGGATAATATATCAAAGTTGTTAGTGAGTGTGATGGTGGGGTCACCATTATGAGACATGGATAAGTCTCTAAGTCACACTCATGAAAATAAGATACATGCACAAGGTCAAATGAGCAACCAATGGTTAGAACCTAAAATAAACACCGATATTGTGTGTTATTTACTAAAACCAATTAAGAGGGGATGTAGCAAAAACAATTTAGTCTCCACATTTTCTCGAGTGTAAGTGTATAAGACTAAAGTTCCTTATTGTTGAAGTATAATATATTGTTTTAAAAGATAATATATTTTTTTTATTTTTAAATTATATGGAGGATTATTGGAAATATTTAATATAATTAAAAAAAATTATATTGTTACTTATACTTTTATGGTTAATTTATGGGTAAAAGTTGTTTATGGATAATTGTTTTTTAAATTAGTACCTTTATTTTATTTTAATCAAATTTATTACTATTTACTATTTTATTTTAATCAAATTTATTACTATTTACCATTATATACTTTCTTCTACCAATAATACAACCTATATGCATGATATTAACAAACAACAAACAAAACAACTTGTATAAAGTGTTTCAATCTTCTATTCTATATTACATTTATATTCGTAAGGTTGATAAATCTATAAATCCTCCGATCTTATGGGTTGTTGTATAGGAGTACATATTATATTCTATTTGACATGTGTAATAAGGTGTTTTGCCTCTTAAGACAATGCTCTATGTGCCTAGCCTATACTTTAATTATTTTTTATTTAAAATTTTACCTTATATTATTATTATTATTATTTATTATAAAATTTAACTTATCAATCTTCTTTTATCCATATCTTTGTCCTATTGTTATTGTTATTATTTTTTTCTAACTTATATATCTTTTGTTTAATGGGAGAACTTTACTCTTGAATTTCTCACAATTGGTTGAAGAGAAAGACACTTGATAAGGATAAAAGTGGTTAGGGAAGTATTGATTAAACACAATTAGATTAAAGTGCTGTACTTTTTCGTGCAAAGCAGTATTGTGATAGTTCATTGCACTGAATCGTGTTTATGAATGACAGCTACCAAAATTTTGCAATACAGATGCAATATATGGTCATTACTAAACTTAATACTGAGTATGTTGTAGTGTATGACCTTTTGCTTGTATCTTTACTAGTTTAAGCACCTGTACATCACACACAAGGCATGTACAGTATTTATTAATACATTATATCTGAAATGTATTTAATATATTATATATTATACCCAAAATGTATTTAAAATTATGTCTAATATATTTATATAGATTAACCTTGGTTAAAACCGAAAATTTAGATTTGAGTCAATTGCCAATGCAATGCAAAGCTAACTACACCATGAAAATCATTTGTATGGAGTGCCACTTTAAAACTTTAAACATTAATTTCTTAGTAATTTCATCCTCTCCCCCTGATCTACCAGCAGATCATGTCACTCCACCACCTTTTAGGAACCTCCAATATTGAAACGAAACCATGTAGTTGTTGTTGAAGCTTTGATTTAAGCTATTGTGAATTGCAATCATATTAACTAGCAATAGCCATTGCAGATTCTAGAACAAACTTAAGCCATATAATGAAGAGGTTAAAGTAATGATTATAGATGTTTATATATTAGTATAAATAGCTTAGCGTAATATTTTTATTTTGAGAAAAAGAAAACTATCAACAAAATTTTATAAGAAATGTTTGACTTTACATTCACACCAAATGCTTCCTCATATTCATATGTAGGATCGCAATCCTTTGTCCCAAAAATTGAATTTAATTAATTCAATTTATACGACTTTGGAACAATTAAAAAATTAAGTTCAACAACGGATTTTACAACAAGCCTTATATAGGGAGCTTCAGGAATTCTAAATAGTTGCTTAAACAACGAGTTATATTTTCATATTGTTTGTGCTAATATTGACATGTTTGAGATGATGAAATTAAAAAATAATTGATTAGACTTTCTATTATAAAATAGAGTACATTATAACACATGTGTCATCTAGGACCGGTAATGTTCTTCACTTTGCATTAAATTAAACCACATGCTCTCACTTGTGCGAGCCTTCCCTCACTTATAGTTTCAAATTTGTTTTATTCTATATTTGTTTTATTCTGTATTTGTTTTATTCTGTAAATTCACATTTATCAATGAGAACTCTCTTCCATCAGAATATGTTTCTCATCTCCTATTCTTAAGTCTCAACCTTTTTCCTAATTGATGGGAAAAAATGGATATGAAACATAATAAAATGGGGAGAAATTAAGTAAAAATTAGTAGTAAGTAAGACGTAACAGTAAGGGGAGAACGAACAAAAATCATGAAACAACATAAGTGATGCATTAGAAGCACAGAAAATATAGGAGAAAACATGATTATCTAGCCTACTCTACGTTACCATGTTTGCTCTAATATGAAATGTTACTACGATCGTATACTGATTTATCTGAAATCACTTGAATGTTATTGTTCTAATATATTTCTTTTGAAATTGATCTATCAAGATTTGTTCAAAAAATGGTATTGATATAATCAAGTATTGGATCAATCAACAAGTGGTATCAATATAGATCAATCAACAAGTGGTATCAGTGCATTTGATAGTCTCCCAACAAATTATATAGGAGAAGTAAGAAAAATAGTTCACTTAGAACTAGAATTCATTAAGTCATTCAATTCAAGTAAGCATGTTTCATAATAATTCTGTAATAATAAAAAGGGTGGAGATGGTTGGCATTAGGTGCTAGAAAACCCCATTAGATGAGTTTAACAGTAAGTAGATTTTGATGATAACTTACAAAGTTACAAAATGTATTTTACTCAAGAGATAAGAACTATATCATCCGGCAATAGAAAACCAAAGACACATCTATCACAAAACAAAACCTATTGTTTCTATTTTATCTTCTGAATACTCGTCTTATCCCATCTTCTGTAATTCTATAGAAATGTTGCTAATACAGAGATAAAACTAACTTTTACTGTAATAGAGATGTATGTTTCACCATTGGAATTCTACAGTAAAGGAAATACATTTCAGAGAATACTAAGGCCGGAGAAGCGTACACAACGGAATTGCAGAAAAACAGAACGAAAAGTGTGGCTCCCTAATTATATGCAAAATATAATTTAAGCAAACAAACAGAATAAAAATTATAGCTCAGGAATAATATTGTTAACACAATATAACAATAAACGATTAATAAATAAAAATAGGAGCATAAGAAAAGTGAAGGAATGTTTGTCTCATGGCCAGTCCCAAATGGTAAAGGCAGCGACGCCGCTCCACAAGGCTATGGAATATGAGACTACTCTGGCGGAGATGCCACCTCGTAGGGCGGCTCCGTCACGCCGGAGAATTGTTTTATGACGGTTACTTGAGAATATGCAAACACAGTTCGTTTGCCCTCTAAATAAGTGTGAGACTCTAGATCAGAAATCTCCCGTCAATGCAATTATAATAAACAGAACAAATCCATTATAATAAATCAACGATTCTAACTATGATTGGAGATCAGAAATTGGTAAGATTCGTCGGTCACGGTGATTCAGAAACACGGACCAATGTAAAAATCATCATATCTCTTTGCTTTCAGATCTAATCGAATAAATATAAGAAGGGAAAATGTAAATTCAAAATCAACAACCAGACATAAAAAAATATTATTTCAAAAACTAGAAGTAGAGAAAGAGAAAATCAATCATCAGAGACTTAAATACAAGGAATCATGGAATGAATCCAATCATATTGTTGCAG
>Ga0214545_1005049_pt1 | contig 24212 bp, 10 predicted proteins | sample CNSS4metaG_FD_160064 | JGI IMG/M metagenome (GOLD analysis project Ga0214545, IMG submission 160064) | Root nodule microbial communities from cowpea collected in UCLA plant growth center, Los Angeles, California, USA - CNSS4 | ecosystem: Host-associated > Plants > Roots > Nodule | place: USA...
ATAAGTTATAATTAAGCTTATTTACTAATTTGGTCTCAAATAGGAAAGGACGAAATTGGATCATTTTAAAAAATTTGGGTACTAAATTGAACCAAAAATTTAAATTAGGGTACTAAATTGAAAACAATTATTACACTGCCACATGTCATGATTGTAAGCTGCCACGTGGCACGATGATAAACTGACACGTGGCAGTTTTTAAATTTTTTGAAAAAAAAATTAATTTTTTTGAAAAAAAAAAATTTAAAAAAATAAAAATTTCATGGCTTGACACGTGTCCTGTACGGACACGGTGTTAACTCCAACTTAACGGAGAGGACCAAATTGAATCTCTTTAGAAAATTGGGGTACCAAATTGAACATTCCTAAAGTTCGGGTACCAAATTGAATTTTCCAAAAAAGTTTGGGTACCAAATGTGTATTTATTCCTTAATATTTTTAAGAACTAAAGACTAGTAAAGAAAACGAAACTACCAGTTAGATAAAGAGCTCCATCAACAAGGAGTCCAGTGCAGTGGATAGGAAGAGTCAATACCTCATTAAAGGCTGCACCAATCATTTGCAGACCAACAGGAAGGCCTGCAGGTCCATCCTCAACAAAGCCACATGGCAAAACCAAGGCAGGTAATCCAGCTAGATTAACGTTTACCTGTAAAATTACAAAGCATCAGTAAAGGTCAAAAACTATGTTTGATATGTTACTGTATATGAATGAAATTTCAGACATTACAGAGAATATCAAACTCTTAACGATTGTATAATTAGGTATGCTCAATGGTGACTTAATTCCAATAGGAAATTCCCTTGTTGAGCCTCTAGAACTCATGCAACGCAACCAACCTGACCGTTAATGGTTAGCAAATATAATTCCTGGATGAGTTAACACCCATCTTGATTTTCTAAGGCTTAATCTACAATTTTTGTCTAGATATCCTGCTCAAGAATGAAATGCTTACGGTCATAATATCGCCTGCATACATAGCTAAAGGATCATTTTTCTTTTCACCTGCAAGTGCCAAAGGCAATAAAAATTTTAGCACTGCAGACACTGAAGTGCAATAATGCAAACGCAAAGAGTTGAAGATGCTAACCAATTTTATAAGCAGCTGAAGGAGCTGCAGGGGAAATCAAGATGTCATTTTGACTCAGTGCCTCCTTAAAGCTATTCCTAATTATGGTCCTTACCTGTAACAACACTCACAAATATTGAATATTGTCCACAAAACACTAAACATCTAGAAGAAGATGAAATTGATTAACTCCAGAAACTTAAAACTTCTTAAAGAGACATGTATTTGCACGTATGAAACTGAATTCACAATTATTAGGACTTAGATCAGAGATCTACTAAGAAATAAATAAAATAATATTATTAGTACCTGCTGTGCACGTTTGTAATATGCATCATAGTAACCAGCTGAGAGGGCATATGTTCCCATTAAAATTCTCATTTTGACCTGAGACATTTAAAATTGAAAGGTAGCTTAAATAGAAAATTGAAAGGTAGCTTAAATAGCAATGCCAACACATTTGAACCATTTCTCTAAAACCGGTGTAAGTAAAGGTAAGCTACCACTCATCTTGGAGTCAAATTTGAAATTAAGAAAGAAGAAGAGATGAGTACCTCAGAACCAAACCCTTCAGCTCGGGAACCTCCATAAAGAGAATCTAGTTCGTCAGCATAAACTTGGTTTCCATATCTAAAAATATATACAAATGGCCAATTAAAGTCAGGCCAATGGTTTATCAATGAAAATGTATTTCAGAGGGGAGAGAATTAAGAAAGGTGGTTTGAGTCACTGACCTGATACCATCATAGCGAGACAAGTTGGAAGATGATTCAGACACAGCAAGGATATAATATGCAGGCAACCCAAGGGAAAAGGATGGCAGTGAGACCTGTAACAAGTTCATAGCAAAAGAAAAGGACATCCTGAAATATAAACTGCAATAATACAAACTTCAAAAGAACCAATAGAAGTTGCCATTCATAGAGAAAAATGATACGGACCTCATTCACAGAGCATCCTAATTCCTCAAAATGCATAGCAGCAGCACGAATTGCTGAAATTACTCCAGCATCAACACCCTTGTCAATTGTTTCACGGATCAGACCAACTCTCAGTCCCTTCAAGGGTTTACTTTCCAAGGAGCTCACAGAGACAAAGTGGGACTGAAAGTCAGGCACATCCTGAAAAACGAAACCATATTATTGAAAAGACATTGGCTTAATAAGAAGAAATAAATAACGCTTACATTCACTGATTTCAGAAATCACCAATCTAATTGAGGAACAGAATTTAATGAACATTATTAATATCCCTTGCAAACAATGAGAAATTGGAAGGATTATAACAGTTAGACCAAACTTTGTGAAAACTCATATTTCTCCTACCTGCTTACTTGACGTGGCATCAAATCTATCATGACCAGCAATTGCATGAAGGAGAATCCCAGTATCGGCAACTGATGAACCAAAGCAGCCAATGGTATCAAGTGATGATGCATATGCCATAAGTCCAAATCTTGAAACACGCCCATATGTTGGCTTCAAACCTACAACACCACAAAAAGATGCCGGCTGCCTCACACTTCCGCCTGTGTCACTTCCCAACGATACAACACACTGCCTGGCAGAAACTGCAGCTGCTGATCCTCCTGATGATCCTCCTGGCACCCTAGACTCATCCCACGGGTTGGCAGTCACCTATTGAATGAACATATGCAGCACCTGAGTAAACCAATCGCAGTTATAAATGGGAAATACAAATAATAGGACCCACACACAACCCCTCTTTTATTCCATTAAGCTTTGCAATAACAGAGGGGAGATAACACAGCAGGAATGAAAATTAGCAACACATTAATGCATGTAAGGTCTATCAAGTCATTCATTGACAATTTTAATTCTCCATTTTCTATACCAAACATACAATGAAATCCTGCTTTCAACATACAACAGCTAATCAATATTTCAACTCCTAGACACAAATGAAAAACAGAGTCATAAAGTCACCCATCCTCAAATTCATTACAAATAATAATGCAAAGTGGGCATTTGACATTTTAGAACATACATTCTTAGACACACCAAGCATCCCACAATGCTCTTAAAATCACACCATTCCTTCTGAATCTTCAATCGCCTTTCTAATTAGGAAAAAATATCTTCACAATCTTTCTATTCATTTCAACATATTTTATTTTCTCTTTTAAAGGTTGTAATTATTACAAATAGAAATGATGAAAATGTAACTCATCTAATTGGTATCAAAGCATATCAGAGTCTGCCTTAGCATTGTTTGCAGGGTCTATTGTACAACCCATTATCGGGTCCTCCTTTATTCCCATACTTGATGTCATCGAAGTAGGGGAAGTCGGGGGATATGTTGAAGATCTCATATCATCTTGGGATTTGACCAAATAATAATAGATAGATGTGTACAAACCTCACCTTATTAAACTAATTTTGTAAGATTGAATTGGACTTAAAGTTTACTCTCTTAAAGTAATCTAACAAACTCTCAATTTCAAAACATCAACAATAGTGTGTGTGAGAAAAATTCAGTGAGAGCCCTACCTACACAGATATCCTCCTCTCTTGCCTCATTTCTGACTTAAAATACTTCCTATATAATAATAAAAATAATAAAATAAGGATTAAAGGAATATTAAGACAATGAAGAATATCCAAAATTTGATTTTATTATCAACTTTTAAAACTAATAAGTTTTGCCCATGTATTTTTAAAGAGAAAAAAAAAAGATGTACTAACATCTTAAAATTGTGTTACATTGCCATTTATATGGTAAATTTGTTGACTTTATAAGTTATATGGGTGGTGATAATTTGTGATTGGACGACTGAGACGCCAATTACACCTTTTTTTTTCAAATATCCAAACATTTTCCTGCATCTGGGTAGGAAAATATGTGTAATTCAAAAAATGAAATACCCAAAACCAATGTTTCAAAACTTAAATATTACACTCAAAATTTAGAAAATTTTCAGAGACTAAAAAACCATTAATACTAATATAACTAAATAATAACAGAAGTAGTGGTAGCAGAGCTTAGTTGCGCTTGAATGGTCATTCAAGCCTAAAAATGCATAACGTGTACTAAGTTTCAAAAGTAAACAAAACAATTAACTTTTAAACAGAAAAATTCAAATTGCAATATAAACCATAGTAAAAAATATTATAAATGCAGTATTAGGAAAGAGAACCTGAAATGCAGAAGCTTCAGTGGTGCTTCCCATTCCAAACTCATCCATATTGGTTTTCCCAACCACAATTCCGCCCAGTTCCCTCACTCTCTTCACCGCCGTCGCGTCGAACGGCGGCCGGTATCCAGCCAGGACGCGCGAACCACCCGTAGACGGCATGTCCTTTGTACAAATGTTGTCTTTCACGCCGATGAGCACCCCGGCGAGGGGACCGGGGTCGTCGCCGGCGGCGATGCGGGCATCGACTCGGCGGGCCTGGGCAAGCAGGGCATCGTCGTCTGGGAGGTGGAGGAAAGCGCGGAGACGGGGCTCGGCGAGGCGGAGGTGCGCGAGGCGGGAGAGAGCGAGGTCAGCGGCGGAGGCACGGCGCGAGAGGAGGGTTTGACGGGTGGAGAGGATTTCGGAGTGCGGCGGAGGCGAGGTGGTGAGGGTTGGGGTTTGGTCAGTAAGGGAGGCGCGTGAGGTGTAGGAGTGGGAGTGGCGAGTGAGTGAGAGGCGAGAGAGGGAGCGAGGGGTTTGAAGTGTGGATAGTAGCATTTTTTGTTGAGGAAGAAAAAAAAGAAGATATGAGAATCAATGAATGAATGAATTATAACTGTTATCACTTATACTCACTTGTGTATAAGAAGAGGAAGAAGACGACGGGAAAAAAAATATAACAAAAAAAAACTATTTCATCTTATTAACTCATGTTTAATTTTGACAACTATCTCACCACTAAAAAAAAAAAAAAAAAAAAACCTCTTTATTATATAAGATTAGTGTGAAAGTTTGTAATTTTAATTTACCAAAACTACTTATTGTGTTAAACTTCCATGACAAACTAAGCTTAAAATTTGTTTCCTGCCATTAATAAACAAATAAATTATAGTCAACTTTTTTAGTTTTCTCGCATTACGTTGTCTTCAATTTTTAAATAATTACTTACTTTTAATATTTTAATAAAACAGTATTAACACCTTTTATTTTATTTAAATTCATATTTGTATTAAAATATATAAATATAATAAGGTAATAGTTTATATTTTATATGATAATCTGTAATTGTTCGAAAACTATAAGTTTGCTTATGAGAGGGGATGATTAGTATTAAAAATGATAATTAATGAATTAAAATATTTATTTAGTAAATTATAAGTTTGTTTATGAGAGGTGATGATTAATTATCTTTATTTTTTTATCATTAATCTGAATTTTATATTTTTTTTTATCTCTTTATCACTTTCTGACTTTTTTGTCTCTCTTTACTTTTTTTCTCCTCTAGGAATCTTTTTTAGGGTTTTATCATATTATCACATTATATTCGTTGAACTAGCAGGAGACTCGTGCATACACACGGATCGTATTTTTTTTTATATATTTTTTTATTTTTAAAACATATTTTCTTTTTATTATATATAAATCAATAATTTGAATATTTTTAAAACATTTTATTATTATTATTATTATATATAAATCAAAAACTTTAATGATTATTATTATTGATTAATTTATAGAATAATTAATTTATTATTTAAATTTATGTGTAATGATTAATTTATTATTTAAATATAATAAGGTAATAGTTTATATTTTAATGATTTGAATATTTTTAAAACATTTTATTATTATTATATATAAATCAAAAAATTTAATGATTATTATTATTGATTAATTTATATAATAATTAATTTATTATTTAAATTTATGTGTAATGATTAAAATATATAAATATAATAAGGTAATAGTTTATATTTTATATGATAATCTGTAATTGTTCGAAAACTATAAGTTTGCTTACTAGGGGGATGATTAGTATTAAAAATGATAATTAATGAATTAAAATATTTATTTAGTAAATTATAAGTTTGTTTATGAGAGGTGATGATTAATTATCTTTATTTTCTTATCATCAATCTGAATTTTATATTCTTTTTTTATCTCTCTATCACTTTCTGCCTTCTTTGTCTCTCTTTACTTTTTTTCTCCTCTAGGAATCTTTTTTAGGGTTTTTTCATATTATCATATTATATTCGTTGAACTAGCAGGTGACTCGTGCATACACACGGATCATGTTTCTTTTTATATATTTTTTATTTTTAAAACATATTTTCTTTTTATTATATATAAATCAATAATTTGAATATTTTTAAAACATATTTTATTATTATTATATATAAATCAACAATTTTAATGATTATTATTATTGATTAATTTATATAATAATTAATTTATTATTTAAATTTACAATTAATTTAATTAATTATAACAATATGATTTTAGTTTAATTAATTAAAAGAAAAAGTCATATTGATATGATTAAGTAATTAATATTTAAATTAAATAGCAATAATAATATTAATATTAATAATAAGATTAAAAAATAATAGTTAGATATGAATTTTTTGTTTTAAATTATAAAATTAACATTAATTGATTAGTAATATATAGTAAAACAATATTGTTATAAAATTAAAATTTATAATTATACTTTTGAGTTACATATTATATTAAAATGAAATACGTATATGGTTATTGATGTTAAAAGTAAAATGTAGATATATTGTGTAATATGGTCTCGTACAAAATAAATACAACATATTAATTGATGTTAACATTTCTAAATAGAAACACATGTAGACATATGTATGTTACATTAAAATGAAATGCATTTGCACATATAGTTGTTAAAAAGTAAAATGTAGACATATGGTGTTATATGGTCCCATAAAAAGTCAATACAACATGAAACTGATGTAGAATGTTTAAATAAAAACACATGTAGATGCGTATGAAATTGATATAAACACTTGTATCTTATATTAAAATGAGATGCGTATGCACGGATTCTTGTTAAAGTAAAATGTAAGCATATTTCCATACAAAATAAATACAATCTGAAGTTGATGTTAGATTTGTTTAAATAGAAACACATGTAGATATAAATACATGTAGATATAAACACATATATATATTATATAAAATTAAAATGCATTTCCATGGGTCGTTGTTAAAGTAAAATGTATCCATATGGTGTAATATGTTTCAATATAAAATAAATACAACATGACATTGATGTTAAAATATTTAAACAAAAACATGTATAAATATAAACACATGTATTTATATTAGAATGAAATGATGAAATATGTATGTATGAGTCGTTATTGAAGTAAAATGTATGCATATTGTGTAATATGGTCCCGTACAAAATAAATTCAACATGAAATTGATGTTAACATTTTCAAATAAAAACATGTGTACATACAAACACATGTATATTACATAAAAATGAGATGCATATGCACGGATGATTGTTAAAAATAGATTGTAGGTATATTGTGTATTATAGATCATGTTTGAAACAAAAATACAAAACGAAGTTTATGTTAAACTTTGTTAACAGAAACATAGAAGAATAGATATAAAACTTAAGCAAATATTTAAAATTAGTTGACAATAAAAAAATATTATAAACAAAAGTAAATATATTGATTCAAATAAATATTACTTTAAATTTGTTGGCTAATAATTAAATGAATACTTTAAAATCAAATATATTATTGATTCAAATAAAAATAACAACAAAAGTAATAGTAATTATAATAGTATTATAAATTACCAACAAAAACATTAATTTATAATTAAAGAAATTTAAAATAATTACTAAAATCAACTAATTAACAAAAATTATTTTGAAATTATTCATATTATTATTAATTGCAAATATACAAATTTAAAAGATTTCAAAAAGTATGAATTAAAAAAGAATCCAATATTGGAGACTACACTTTTTGTGAAAGCCAAATCGAATCTCGATTATCGGATGAAACAATACTCGTGAGCACCAACTATTTTGTACTTATCAACAATATATCAGTTGAACTGATAATAACAATTAAAACCATATTTACTGATAATAACAATTAAAACCATATATCAACACCCAATTTCGTCTGGATAAGAAATAAAATTTTACTTTAAGAATAATTAGGAGAAGAGAACAATAGGAAAAAGTGAGCATTGATTTAAGTATAGATATATTACTACTTTTACTTTCATCCTATTTTAATTTTTTATTCTTTTTTATCTTGTTTTATTTTATCTTTTTTTAATTTTAATTTGTAAGTTTAATTTTAATTTTAATATTTTTGTTTGTTTTTCTTTTTTTCGTTTCATTCTTTTTCCAAAAAAATATAAAAAAATTAAAATGGTAAAAATGAAAAAAAAAAAAAGGAAAAGAGAAAATGATAGTCAACTTTGCTATCCTTTTCCTCTCCATGCCAGAGAAATGTTAGTATCGTCACTTTTTGGCCCATTTCTGCGTCTTGACATAACTATAGAAAGATTGGGTATATGTGGCAACCGGGGCAATCGTAGGATTAGACATAGCAATGCTAGTAGGGTGGCCGGAAGGTAACATGTTTCATGCTTTTGATCATTGGCAAAAATTCAAACTAAATATACATAAAATGGGAAACTAGCATGATAACGAGGAGGAGAGAGTCGTTTGAAAAGGGGACAACTTTCTAGCATAAGGGAACAGCGAACTCGTAGGAGAGGGAGAGAAAAAATACAGTGGAGAGAAACATAAGGGCCGAGAGCCACCAGCGGGATAAAAAAGGTGCTACAAGCTAAGAAAAGCTCCAAGAGGTAAGCTTCAAGACTTTGAATACATGAGTAAATGAAACTGTACATTGATGAAATTGTGAATTGTATTTTGAGTAGAATGTTGTGGTTGTCCGTGAGATTTGTTATATCATCATTCAAGTATGTTATATGTCATGTTGTTGTTTGAATGTGAGAAACGATATATGCTCACCACTACCCAACTGAACCACCACAGCTACGAATTCCCTCCATCTATCCCTCACACTTCATCTTTTCAGCCCACAAGCACCTCCAAATAAGCCATCCCATCCTTCATCTTCTTCGCTAATAATCATCTCCACGAACCCACCATCACATTGCCTCCTCCATCATTGTCACGCTCCCTTTCCATCATCAACACACCAAAAAAACTCATTATCCATTCAGCTGCCGCAGACCAATTCCTCTAATTATCATCCCCTTCCCACAACACTCCCATTCGTAGAACCATCAGTTTCCATCATCGCCAACTTTCATCTTACAGCCCCTGCATTTTTCATATGTGTTTTTGTTCACCCACATCTTCATCCTCCCCTGCAACCAATAAAACAAAAAGAAGACCCATTCATGTTTTCATCATATGTGAGACCCCAATTCCTTCGCATTTCATCCACTCATAACCACTATAACCATTTTCTTTTTCGTCCTCATTTCCAGCTTGTTCATGAATACCTCCATTCTCCATCCCATCAAAAATCCATCCCCTGTTAACCTTTCACTTCATACTCATTTTCATCAATACGCAATTCGCACACGAATAAGCCAAAATTTGTCTTGGCTTACATCTCTAAATTCATACCTTCTTCTAACAACAATATTTTCTTCCTCAATGTTCGAATCCACCTGCATAGAAACCAAGATAAAAAACAGAGAACCGGAACCCCCTCTCTAGTACCAAACACTCAAGCCTCATAGTCCCCCATCATCCATATCTAATCACAATAGAGAGATGAACAAAGGAGTAGAAACCAACGCTGCTGGCGAGGCCGCCGACGATTCAGAGCTTTGAACGGAAGACACGCACAAATGGCAGCGACCCTGGGTGTCGCGAGAGCAGTGCGAGTCGTGCCTGAGAGGAGGGAGGGTGAAGGTCGAGCATCTCTGGGTTCTCGACGTCAACGTCTGTAGTGGACGCCACTGCCGCCGCCGACGTCTTTCGATGGTTGCGGCGAGGTGACGATCTCTCGGGGTTAGCTTTCAAGAACTAAGTCGTTGAGCCGCCAAGAACAAGGTCGACGTCTCCGGCTTGGGCGAGCGCTATAGGGTGCTAATCCTTACCTACGCGTAACCGACTCTTGAATCCAAAATCTGATTTTTCGCAGACTTGTCTTATCTTTATGGTTTTCTATAGTTTTCCAGAATAACTATGGTGGCGACTCCCAAATCTCTTTTCAAACTCGTTTTCTTTTTTGGTTCACCATTCCGTCGCGATTTCGGTTGTGACACCATAAAATAAATTAACCAAACAAAACCTAAAACTCTAAAAACTTACCTTTTTCACTATCGGGTTCTAAAGCAACCATAGTAAATATCTTTAATCTTAATTTTTATTAAAAATATCTTTAATTTTCTTATTTAAAAGATCGTTCAGATTCATTTGTGATATTTATTCTTCTATTTTTTCTTATTTGAAATAGTAAGTTATTGCATTAAATGATCTTGAATAGCAATTTATGTTTCCCATGCTACTGATTTGAAGTGACTGAAACATCAAGAGGTTTCATTGAAGAAACTTTACCATCTGGTGTTGAATAAACTTACCTAAAAGAGTCAATCATATTGTCTGTCCTGTGAAGACGAAAAAATTGTCAAAAAGTCCAAAGTATTTAGTTTCAAGAACTTGCTTAAGAACCTCATATATATCCTAAGTATAATATTTATTGAACAATAATGTTGTCATATAAACCAAACAAATTATTTATACACAAAATCCATATCAACAAAAACAAAAATTCCATGAATAACGTACTCACAAAAAACAAAGAAATTATATATGCACAAATTACATACCTAAAAGATGAATCCCAATATAACAGAGAATGGGAAGAGTTAAAAGGATTAAAAGAGAAGAATGACAAAAAAAACCAAAAAATTGGACAAGTGTAAAAAAATTAAATATGGGTATAACGGTCTTTTCTAGAGGTGTTTGTTTTTAGATATTTTAGATTTATACTTATATAAGATAATAATTTAAGTTTGTTTCAATAACAGAGTATTATGTATTATTATTCTTGATTAATTTGCTTAATTACTAATAAATAAATTTAGAGTTCATCTAACCGGAATCAAATCGTATTTTTGTTTGTGATTTTTTTATTGTATAATTTGGTCATTAACTTTTGTTTATCAAGGCTAGTGGTCTTTTAGATTAAATCAACTTATGAAATCATATTGATCCCTTTTAATGCTACTTGTATAATAATTATTTGGTGATAATATAAATAAATCCAAATCCAAACAGGAAAGGATACACCACAACCATTTGTATATAACAGTTCCAACCAAGGCTCTTGTTCTGCCTCTATATGTCTTTTCAGGTAATGTCTTATGGCAGAGAAGTATAAGGCTATTAAGCAAAGTTGACTCTGCTCCTATAATGGACTCTAATGGTAAGTCCTTTGCTGTTGGATTATTTGAAGCCTTACCCTAGAAAATCAAACTTCATTAATTTAAACCTTTATATGAGGTCTCCTAATTAGTAAATGTAATCATATTGCCTCTAATTTATAAAAAAATATATATCTAAATTAGACTTTTATATATGTTCATATTGCCTCATACTTGCCCCCATTATTTAAAGTGTGTATTATGTATAAACCTCTGCATTAATCTTAAAAATCAGTACAACCAATAAAAGTGCTATTAACAAAATCAGAAACATACTCTTTTCTGACTTGATGTAACATGATGGATATTTATTGGTTCATTGGATGGATTCTTATACTCATTTTCTCCAAACGGGGTTCTCAAGAAATTCTTAAGAATGAATGCAGAGAACTCTATGATTCAAGTTGGACCTTTTTTTATCACTCTAGATTTGCAGTGTACAGTTCACATATCGAGATGGAAGGAAAAGTTAGCAACCCAATTAGTGAATACACTCTTGTTTCGGCAATTCAACCAAAAGGGGTATTGTTCACTATGTTAGTTCTGTTGGTAATTTTGGGTCAAACAAACATATATATGATACATATTTAAATTTAAATGTGTTAAAGCCATTATTTATTAAGCCAAATAATATAGTGATCTGACTAAATTAATGTTTTGGCTAAAGGCATACGTCATGAAAATAAAAACTATGTAGAGACCATAAAATGATTTCTAATTTGATGAGGGGCCAAATTAGAAATACTAAATCTTAAAGTAATTAACCTAATTAGGTTATTTAAAGGGTCATGGTCCCCTTCTGAGAGCACACACACAGAACGTAAGTTTCTATTCCTATTCCTTTCTCTCTTTCCCCATCAAGAAAGAAAACCTATAAGGAAATACAGGTTCTCTAAGGAAGGAAGATCAGAGGATCAACAGTGCTCTAACAGTAATATCATTATGTCGAATTCAAGTACTGTTGCAACCGAAATCGCGACGAGACGACAAGCCAAAAAAATTAAATTTGTAAAAATAGAAAAAAGAGTGTGGAGTCGTCACCATATTTATTATAGGAAACTATGGAAAACCATACAAAAAGAGCAAGGTCTGCGAAAAACCCCACAACACCCGTCCTAAGACGGTACCTTTAATTAAATGTGCAAAAGTTTTGTGGTTCTTTAAAATATTTATTTTTCCCAAAAAATAATAAATGAATTTACAAAAGAAACAAAAATATTTTTTTTATTTATTAGGCCCGACAAGGATTAATCCTTGCTCCTACGTATCTCGTATCTCCATTTACAATGGAAAATCAAGGTTACGTAGTTCTTTATGAAAAACTATTTGGAAAATTATTTGAAAAATGATTTAATTTGTTTTATAATTTTGAAAACCTTTTTATTTAAATTTTAGTATTATTTTAAAATTGATGTCACGCGACGCAAGTGACCGGATAGACACTTGAAATAAATTCTTTTTTCTAATATTTTATTTTTAATTTTTTTAATCAGATATAAATTTTTAATATTTTTTTAAAGTTATTTTAAAGTAGTTGTGGATGTCATTGCGACGTGAGCAACCAAATAGATATAAAATAGTTAATAAAGAAAGCTATTTTTTATTTTTATATGTATATATGTTTAGAAAAAACAAAATTCTAAATTGGATGTCATGCAACGCGAGCGGCCAGGCAGACAATAAAGAAAAGGGAAAAATATTTTTTATGATTAAAAAAAAAGAATGAAAATTGAAAAAAACTAAATCAAAAGATGAAAGAATTGAGAGTGACGTACCTTAAAAATTTTCAATATCTCCTCACCTTTTCTCTTTTATTTTTTTTTTGCTTCCTTTTCTAATATTTTTGTGTCTGTTTTTCCAATAGAGATAAAGATGAGAGGTTTCTATGTGGGTGGTAATGAGAGAAAGAGAGAGTGTAGAGAATGTTTTCTTCTTCTTTTTTTCTACCTCCTTTAATATGTTTTTTTTTTTCTAAAAGAGAGATATAAAAGGAGGTGTGTATGTGGGAGTTGTGATGGAAAAGAATTAGAGAAATGTAGAGAATCTTTTTTGTCGGTTATGACAAAGTGTGTGTTATACTCACCTTACAATATCAATGTAATCTTAGCCTTAATTGTAATGAACAATATAAGGAAGGAATTGGTCATGATAGCAGCACATCACGGAGATCAAATCATAGCAAATCAGAGCACAAAATCAATCAAGATCAGTAATATTGATTATAATCATTAACAAATCAGAGCACAAAAATCAATCCTAATTAGTAATATTGATTCTAATTAAGAGATATTGCTTTTAATTATTAGAATCATATCACTAATTTCTCTCTCTATCAGAACAAAGGTAGAAGATATGTTGAGTTGTTGAGCTCATGAAGAGGAGTGTGATAACAAATTAGGCTCTTCCTTCTTTTTTCCTTTTTTTCTTTTTTTTTTCATGTCTCTTTTTTCTTTTTCTTTTTCTAAAATTAAAGTTTGAAAATCCAAAGAAAATTTTGTTTCAGATTTTTTTATTATTTTTCATTAACTAAAAACTTTTATTTTTTATTTTTTTAAAAAATAAATTTATTCACCCAAACGAAATTGAGTGTTGACAGATACGCTTTCGCATTCAGTTTTTAACATGTTTATGGGTATGGGATGATATTTGTGATTGATCGCTAAAATCAATATTAGAATTATATCTATTTGTGTGTAACAGGTTCCTACAACAGGATGGATATCCTAACACATATTTTTCACTTCTCATTCCTCATAACACTTGGCATTAACAATTAAGTTTCCATAGCAGCCAAAAGCTAACTATTTTTCTATGTTGTTGATTCAATCAGGTCATGTTTCTACCTTATTTTCTGAGAGTTATCTAAGTCATTTTGTCATGAATGAGGAGATTGTTCTTGCTTTCCTTCCTGCCTCAAGTAAGAGTGCTCTCTCTTATATAATCACTTTTTTTTATTTGAAAGTGTTGAATAATGAAATAATCATGACAAATTTGTTAATGCTATTGATGAGATTGAATAAGGGTACTAAATAACTTTTTCCACTTCATTAAGGTTGTTCTTATAAAATCATCAAATGAGAAATTTAACACTTTTTCCATAATGTTGATCATAGTACAAATTGGATAGCTAAAAATTCCATGGAGTATTTACCTTAGGGAATTTTATTTTTTATATGAAGTAGCTTGTTTGAGTGAACTACTAACGGATTGATCCTAATGTTCACAGTAGAGATTAGTACAAATCTTCCTTATCTGTTCTTCACCTACATTCAGATAAATATCCAATTTCTTGACGAGTAAATGGTCAATTTAATAATCACTTTATTCTTTAGATCAAACAAAATACAAAAAAAAAATCTTTAAACGTGTTAATATTATCATTCAAATCACATTGATTCATATAACTTTGGATTAAAGTGATTAACAGAGTGCATTTTTTCTATTTCAGAGCACTAATGTAATAATAAATCACAATTCCAAAAACTAAATTGTTCATATACATTTTTATCCATTGCCACTACAAAAATAATAATTTTTAACTCAGTTAAATCGGTTATTTAGCGACGATTTTAATCGCCACTATTTTATTTTCTGTCAATTATCTAACCAACATAGAATTTGGCGCCACAAAGTATTATAATATCGGTTTAATATAACCATTGAAATAACCGTCACTAAAATATTTAAAGTCGATTTTAACCGCCTCTAAATTAACTTAAAAAAAATTATCTAATATTTAACGGTAGTTACAACCACCAGGAAAATAATATTATTTTTAAAAATTACTCAACATTTAGTGGCAGTTTTAACCGCCTTTAAATTAAATTTTAAAATTTTTCATGTAATATTTAGTGATAGTTATAACTGTAACGAAAATAATTACTCTTTTTTCAAAAAAAAGATATTATATTCATCCTGATCAACTATTGTCCGATCATATTCTCCAAAATTTTATTTGAGTGTCCGATCATATTCTCCAAATTATTTTTATGAGTGGCTGAAATAAAAATCAAAGGATAAAGGCAATATTCAGTGGGTAAATGTAATTAAGTTAAGGAAAGTATCCTTAAAACTTCTGTACAGGAATAATAAAATGTTTAAATATACTACCTTTATTAAAAAATTATAAACAACGGTTTGTTAAACAAGGTATTTCTTAATAAAATGAATAATTTAAAAAAAAAAAGTAGTAATGGTTTTTTCAAAACGCTTCAACAAATGAACATTTACCTGAGAAAAAACAAAAACACATTTGTGGTCAAGGAGACAAATTAATGGAACCAATATGATGTCAGATAAAACTATTAATTTAAGTACTTCTCAAAGTCTCGAATTGTGACCTCTTAATCCTACTTAATTCATTTTCATTACCACGAAAGAGCATATTTTCTTCATTTGGAAAATGATTTAGAGGCAGCCTTAATGTTAAGACACAAAAAAAATCTCTTGTCATGTCATAAAAACTGAACTTTCTTCACGCAAATGATGTCCTTTCAAAGATGGGGTTCATTTGGACCTTTATTCCATGAAAACCTTGATCATCTTTTTGATTGACCTGAATTTCACATAATGGTGAGTAGGCTTAAAGATGCATGTGAAGTGAATTGCATTTGCATTACTCAAGAAAAGTTAACATGCATTCTGCATACTTTTAGAATATCGTGTCCTACCAAAGATAGATGTAGTGTCCTACCAAAGAATCTCCACCTAATAACTACTTTTAATCAGCTAAAGCAATTTGTTTCAAATATGAAAGAATCATTATGTTTTAAATGAAGTAAGAAATTAGACCTTACATTTTTTTCAGTTGTACTAAAAGCTTCTTAGTGAGCCATATCAGGGTTCTCAGCCTTTAGCCTCTTAATCTATTATCTGAATTAAACTAGTACTCTCATTATAATTCAAAGTTTGAAAATTCAGTTAAGCCTCATGTCCAAGAGTGCAATTTATACAGATCAAAGTACCTCAAACATGTGTAATTAGAGTCTGATCTTCTTCCCAAGTTCATAAAATCTGTCACAGGTGAATAGACTTGAGGCTTGTACTTCCTTACCCAAGCTAAATCAATCTTTGCAAGCACCGCAATTCCATAAAGGAAGTACCCCATATTATAATGATGATCATTATAAACACCAAATCCAAAATCTGCTCCTTAATCTTTGGTGAAGAGGGTGAGCTAGCCATTAACAACTCCCCCACCCTTTCTTTTCCCATTTATAGTTTCCACAAAACGGATTTGTGAATGTTGCATCCCCGTAGACAGGATAACAAAGCTGAACCTACAGAGGATTACCTCGTACTTTGGGTCAAAATCAGGCAACAGTGCTATCCTAATTATGCCAGAAAACTTGTCAGATGTAATATTAGAAAGGGTACTAAAAGGGTACCACCATCAAGGCTACAATTTTAGTCAGGGTGCTTTGGAAGATTTCCAAATGTTACAATATTTACAAATGTTTTAACAGAGAGCACAGTCAATACATTAAAACAAGATAAAAATAACACATTCTTATCCAAGTGTAAAATAAAATTTATACCTCTCGTTTCATTATCCATCTTAGTTGATTCACTTTCAAATCTGGCAAACTCTTCGTACTTCACCAAATCAATTTCTTCTCTTTAAAACTTTTCAGCTGGGGCACGTCCTGCATAGTTTCCACGTATGTACTATAAACATCCAAAATTGGCAATGTACAAGTGCACCAGACAAGAGTTTGCAAAACTTATAGTTTCTATGTGAAATTTCAGAAGAAAAACTAATCTAGAAAGGATATTTTCTTCAAGTGAAGTGGTTTTGTAGATGTATTGTGCAATAAAATTTGCATGTCTTTATATGTCACTCAGTTCATGCAAGTGAAAATTGTAGAAAGAATTGCAAATATAACATATAGTTAAATTAAAAGTCAATCAATTCACACTCAACAAACCAAACTCCAAGAAAATTAACTCTGTAAGATTCACATTAAAAGACAAATTTGGCAAAATTGAGGTAGTGAAACTTACTTTAGACTCACTTAATTAATCTCTCACTGCATTCGTTGTTTTTCTTAGAGGAGGCCATTAAACGCATGCCTTTAATCCATCTGAAACCACTATAACTACATGGAAAAGAAAACGATTTAAGATTTGCTCAAATAAAAAAAATACCTATAAAAGGAACAAATCAATTACTTTATCTTACTCTTTCTCTCTTTGCGCAGATAAAAAAAATTACAGGAACTTGATTGATGAATGAACTGTAGAAAATCAACTTGAACCAATTAAAAAACACATTAGAAAGTAGTTTGAATTAGGGTTTACAAATTTTGAAACTTCAAATGAAAAACAAATTTGAAATCGACTTGAGAGAAAATCTACTTACAGTTAGAGAATAACACTAATGAAAAGGTGTAAATCCACAAAGAGAAGATGACTTACACGATACAAGGGAGAATGGCTTCCGCAAGGAGAAATGCTATGAAGGAGAATAGAAGATGATGCGGAAGAAAATCGGAGGAACTTTATAAGTACGTATGAAAAATCTGTCGAAGAAAATGTATCATGTACCTCCTTCACCTCCCTGCTACTACTCACCAAACGAAAGCAGTTGGAATACGTATCAGAAAATGCAGTTGGTTTTAAACCGACTATAAATCTTATACAATTTTTTATATTTTTGTGTATAGTGTCATTTTATTATGACCGCTACTAAGTGACTGCCATTAAAAATTACTTTTTTACTAGTGTGCAATGCTTGTGAATCTTCCATACAATTGTTACATCACATTATCAATCATTTAAATGACATCTATTACTGATGAAAATAATGTTAGGTAGTTTCTTCTTTCTGTATGTAAGTATTCCCTGGCTGTATCATTTGAGTGCCACACAATTATTTTTTTTAAGTAAATGTTGGAGTGCTAGTAACAAACCACAACATTGATTTTCATAAAAAAAGAAAATCAATTTCTTTTCTCAATGTTCATTAAAACAATATACAAAGCTGAATATTATTGTTGTTTCCTCAACATTGTTTCTTTATGTGAAAAACTGGGGATTGTTGCCCTAATTGAATTTAGGAAAAATCAGAAATAAATCCTCAAATGTTGATTTAATGAGTTTTTCTAATTAATATATATATATATAGAATACAACACATTAAGAAAATTTTCATGAAATCCATGTTATTGATTAGATAAAATTTGGGTGAGCGTCAAATCAACTTTTCAAACTCATTGGCGGTTCTAGGTACATACTCCTCGAGTGATTTCTCTTCGACTGTCCTTATTTGCTTCTCCAATTGTACAACATACTTCTCCGTGTTAAAAATTAAAAACCAAATAAGAAGAAAATTATAGTGTAAATATTTTCTGATATTTATTTGCTTGTTGCTAATGCATTAATACTAGGAAAATAATTTTAAGTTGTTGCTTTGGACCAAGTTGATGCTTTGTCCAAGACATAATTGTTATAAAGCTCATCAAACAATGGAAATAATTTAAGATGCTTCAAGATTTTCTTTTTATCGTGCAAATATCATCTCCGGCAATTTTAGTGTTTCATGAATATGATATGCAAACATTTTAACATTTAATGTATCATATTATATTCGAAGATAAAGAGTACTGTTTATGGGACTTAAATTAACAAATCTTCTTTTTATTGTCTTTAAGGCATATTATTAATTTGTTAATTCTTCAAATATTATAATATAGTTATCTCCTTCTGTAGTGGTTGCTTTATGTCCGAACAATAATGAAGTGCACATCTATAGGTCTGTTGAAGACAAATGGGAAAAGGTGTATGTTCTTGAAAAGGTATTATGCTAATATTTCTCCTTCTTTTTTCAATTAAAATAATGTTATTAATTTTGTACCCTTGCTTCTGGATTTGATGACAGTAGAAGATATGTAAAACTGGTCTTTTTGATACTTAATGATTAAAATGGTTAAGTTCGATTGTCAGAAATGATTGGAAGTGCAGTAGGAATGTTATAGAAACTGGACCAGAAACTCAAAAAAAAATAAATAAATAAATAAAAAAAAGAATGCAAACTCAAACAAAGGAATTGAGAATTGTGTATAGAAGTTTCAGAAATTCCTTTACAGACACACCCCTGGCACTTCGAGGGTCCAGGAATGTCCCACTAATCAACTAATTTTATCCCTCCCTCCCAAACATGAAAACACACCTATATTTTTACAAGTTTCCCAACACAACAACTTAACTAACAGATTTCACAGCTGTTTGAATTAAAACAAATAGCTGCATATTCCTTTTCCCTTGTTTCTTCTTTTGTGGACCTTCATAATAGGAGGCTGTGTCCTAACAGAATAATGCAATTTGCCTGCAATAAGTTGTATTATATTTTAGTGTATATCATATTGTTCTATGAACTAGTATCTGTGTCTAGTAATTTGATTCTTTGTCCATGGAATCAACTCTGATGCCAATAACATAATGATGGATTTTCTTTCCCAAATCCATTTCTGTTTATAATGGATTAACTAATTTGGTTGGAGATTTTATGAATAGTTTCATTTCTTGGCTTTTTTCTTCCTCAGCATGACCAGGTAATTTCTTCGATGGACTGGAGTGCAAGATGAAATAGAATAGTTACTGCATCCCATGATCGGAATTAGAACATAGACTTGTCACCCTAGGTCTTGGTGACTTTTGAACATTGCATAATAACAAGTTTAGATGCAAACCATGAGTTCTTTGTAGATATGTTTGGAACCTTGAGGCATCAGAATGGGTGCCAACACTTGTTATCCTTAGACTAAACCGTGCTGCTCTTTGTGTTCAGTGGAGTCCGAAAGGTATTAAACATGTTTCCATGGTTCTGTGGCATCTTAGCTACAATAAAAAAGAAACCTACTTAGTGTGGTTATTTTTGTCATTTTCAGTGGATATAACCCTGTTTCGTGCGTTATTCCCAGTAACACCTCCATGACCAATGGATTACCTGTCTTTTAGAGCATCCTGAAAATTGAAAACTTACCTGTGGTTTCATAACCGAGGTACTTCCTCATGGTTTTAAACCCCCTATAGTCTCTGCAGTTTAAAACCCCTATTAAATCCTGTAATGTCCAGTCAAATTTTTTCGATTATGAATATAAAATTTTAATATTAGATGTCCATCTATAATTTCCATCTATTCTAAATCGATCAATAATAATAAAAGGAAAATGGTTTTTTGACTACTAAATTTTGAACAATTTTCTCTTACAATTGTCATTTTCTAAGTGATTTTTCATTTTTTCATTTTTTCATTCTCAATATTCCAAAACTATTTAAAAGATGACACCTCATACGACCCCTTTTAATTAATGTCTATTTTAAGAGGGGGTTTGGACTTGGCCTATTCGAGGGCCCAGAGTAAGCCCACTTTGGGAACCCCATTTCCAGCCCTAATGTCCTCACTTGTCTCATTTTTTAAAAGACAGTTTCTTTCCCTCCTTTGTAACACTTGAGAGCTCTGCTAGGGCACAAGAAACCTTCCATTTTCGAGCTAGCTAAGTCCGTTCTGCCTCCAAGTAAGTGAACCTTAGAACTTTCTTGTCCTAAGCTTGGGCGAGATTAGCAGGTTTCTCACATGTTCACACCTGCAACATCATTTTCAGCCAAACACACACTCTAGAACATATTTCATATTTATGCAGCGATCAACATTTCTTAAGCACCAGAAACGTAAAACAGATCAGGAATAAGCAAAATAACTAAAAAAAAATCCTAACTTTAGCTTCCTTTACCTAGAAAACGTTAGAAAACGAAGGCAAACACTTAACCGAGGAACACCGCAGCTCCAGAAATCAAACAGTGAGCTGAAACGTGTATGCCAAAAACAAAATAGGGGCATCAGGATGAATCCTAACCCAAACCTAGGTACCCGTACAGGAAAAAGAGAAGAAAGTTCTAAGATTCACTTACTTGGAGACAGAACGGACTTAACTAGTTCGAAAATGGATGGTGTAATTATTTATATTATCTTAATTATTGCTGTTGTTGTGGGTGTTGGTTAGAAGCATCTCATAAGAACTTTAGACTTTATTCTATGTTAGGAAATATTGCCAGATATCATCACATGACTGCATTTAAACTTTATTAAATGTTAACAATTTTCGAGTTTTATAATTTGTAATCATAGATCTAAGATGTGTGACAGATATTTTATTGATAATGTATTTACACATAATCACTGAGAGCAGTTTTATAAGAGGCAAATGAGTAAGCTCAGAAGTAGACTCAGACACAGGCACATTGAAGCCTTCAACAAGCAAAATGGTAACCATTGTGGCTTCTCACAATGTCACTCCAAATGAACCAACTCCCAATGACCCTTTATGGCTATCAGATAGTGACCAAATCGGAAACCTACGCCATGTATCATGTTTTTATGTTTACAAAGCAAAGCACGACAAGAATGCATTAGAGAGGTTGATGAAGTCTCTTAGCAAGATTTTAGTGCACTACTATCCAGTTGCTGGAAGATTGAGATTGACAGAAAGTGGTCGAATGGAACTCAATTGCAACGCTAAGGGAGTCACCTTGGTAGAAGCTGAAACCACAAACACATTTGCTGATTATGGAGACTTTTCGCCTTCTCTATTCACAGAGGAACTTGTTCCCAAAGTTGATTATACTCAACCCATAGAGGACATTCCTCTAATGCTGATACAATTAACAACCTTTGATGGTGGTGAAGGCCTTGCCATTGGAACTCTTACCTCTCACCCTTTGGCCGATGCGACAAGCATGATGCCCTTCGTCAACAACTGGGGAAAGCTGACTCGAGGAGAGGAGCTAGAGCCTAATGAAATCCCATTTCTCGATAGAACACTGCTTAAATTACCACCACAACATTCCTCACCAAGTGTTAAACTCCCAGAATGGAAGCCTGTGCAGCAAGCACAAGAACAAGAGCAAAGGAAGAGAAGTGCTGCGTTGTTCAAACTCTCAGCAAAACAGGTGGAGAGACTCAAGGAGAAGGCTAATGATAAAGCTTCAAGTGAAGGGGTAAGACCTTTTAGCAGATTTGAAGCTATTGCTGCTCATATATGGAGATGTGCATCTAAGGCTCGTGCTTCTGCTGAGAGTTCAAACCATCCAACTCTGGTTCGGTTTAGTGTTGATATTCGCAAAAGATTGAATCCACCACTCCCTCAGAACTATTTTGGGAATGCTTTGGCAAAAACAGTGACACCTAAATGTAACGAGGGAGAGATCATATCAAACCCTTTGAGTTATGCTACTCAGAAGATAAGGGAAGCAGTTTATATGGTTACAGATGAGTATATAAGATCACAGTTAAGTGTTATTTTAGGGCAAGAGCAATTGGATAGCATAAGGGCCTTTTTCATGGGACAAGGACATCTTTTGAATGTGCCCTATGCTGGGAATCATAACATTCTCCTCACAAGCTGGCTGGGAATGCCAATATATGAAGCAGATTTTGGTTGGGGAAAACCTATGCATTATGGTTTAGCAAGTGCATTTCAAGAAGATAGAGCAGCAATTCTTCCAAGCTCAGATGGAGATGGTGTTGCTGTCACCATGTTTTTCCAGACAGTACTTATGCAGCTTTTCAAAACATTGTTCTACGAGGAACTGTGATGACAGCTGTTGTGATTTCGAAAACTGCTTTGCAGATTATTTATTTTTTGTTATGTTAATTCTCCATGGTTACTGCGTATTTTTTGTTATGTTTCTTTCTTTTTGATATTATAAGAATCGGTAATGTTTATGTTTTTATTTTTTATTATTTCAAGTGGGTTGGATCGATCCCGAAATGGACAATGATATTTTAAACATGAAAACAAATTAGAAAATGATTTTTTTATTATTAAATTTTGACAACTTTTTTACGATTTTAGGTAACATCTTCTAAGTAGTTTTTCGTTCTTCTATTTTTTCATTTTCAATATTTTAAAATCACTTAAAAAATAACAGATCATGTTAAAAAGAAAATTATCAAAATTTAATAATCAAAATATTACTATATAAAATTTTACTGTGACGTCACTTGACCTTTGCTATATATAGGACGATTGATATCATCTTTAACCATTTAAGTTACTCATTGATTTTATTTCATTAGCTTTAATGTGGGAAGAGGTGTGGTTGTTTTTCTTTCACTGGATTACACTTCTTTGACTTTTTTGTTACTTAGAATATGAGGAAGTAGATAAGATTTGTATTGCATGTTAGACTAAAATTATAGTTTAAATTTTGATTAAATTATACTTTTAGTCCCCATTTTCGTAGTAAAATTTAAATTTGGTCTCTCAATTATTTTTTATCTTAATCTGGTCCCTATTTTGGGAAATTTGACTCAATCAAGTCCTTTCCGTTAATGGTGAAGTAACGGTGTTAAATGGGTGCCACGTGTCAGCTTCTGGATTTTTTGAATTTATTTTTTTTTTAATTTATTTTTTTAATTTTTTTTAATTTTTTATTAATTTTTTAAAAATTTTTAAAAAAATTAAATTTTTGCCACGTGTCAGTGACAGTGCCACGTGTCACTATTTGGGAGGTGTCATTTTCTCATTCTCAATTTGGTCCTTGTATTTTATCTTTTGTCTCAATTTAGTCCCAATTTTTGTAAAAATTATGCAATTTCGTCCCCCTCCAAATTGAAAAAAAAAATTATAAAATGTTATACAAATATTTTTATTAAATTTGATTTTTTTATTCAAATTGATATTTTTATTATATATTTTCAATAAAACCAAGTTTCTTTAAATTTGTTTCACATTAAATTTTACTTA
>Ga0214545_1005050_pt1 | contig 24205 bp, 17 predicted proteins | sample CNSS4metaG_FD_160064 | JGI IMG/M metagenome (GOLD analysis project Ga0214545, IMG submission 160064) | Root nodule microbial communities from cowpea collected in UCLA plant growth center, Los Angeles, California, USA - CNSS4 | ecosystem: Host-associated > Plants > Roots > Nodule | place: USA...
AATCCACTGAAAATATGGAATAAAAGACCTCAGAATAAAGTTTTGAAATTGTTCAATTTTGCCCAGGAGTGCAAAAGGATAAGTGTGGGTGTGTGATGAGTTCAAATTTTTGCCCTCATTTAATATTCATCACTCCCTTATGTCACGTAGAAGGTCCGCCAATGGTTTGCAGGTTACTATAATATTTAGCTGAAAAATAGAACTTATTTGTTACATTAAGCTTGAGAGTTTGCTTAAGACAAAATAATTTGGACTGAACTCGTGCGTATTCCATTTTTTAAGTCTAAGTAACATAAATATATGTTATTTAATTCGTCCTCAATTTGGAATGGTATTAAGGAGGCATGTGATGTTTGTTTTTGAAAAGTACTTTTTGAACACTAGGTAAGGATGATTGTATTAATATTTGGAATTTGCAAAGTATTTTTTGAACACTAGGTAAGGATGCTTGTTTTTGAAAAGTACTTTTCTAACATTTGCATATATAAACTGGCTCAAATTTTATTTTGATAGAATAAAATATACTGAAAACAATATACTCAATTTATATATTTAATCATATCACTTATATAACAAGAGTATATATAATTTATTATTAAATTCTCTTTGTATGTTTCTCTTTAGAAAAATAATAGTTTTGAAATTATATTTGATATGAAACTCATTTTAAATAAGTTTTAGGTTATGTTCTTTTGAGAAGAAGGATTAGAGGGAGAGGAAGAGGAAGATATCGAAAGGATTAGAGGGTGAAGTTAATGTTGTTTCTTTTAAGTGATTCATATGTGATTTTAGAGTGGATTAGAGAGTGAAGTATGTGAAAGTTTGTGACTGGATCGACTGATGTGATATATTAAAAACTTTTAATAGAAAAAAAGTTAGATTACCAAAATGTCCTATTGTTATAGGTAATATAAAATTATATACAAATAATTTAAAATTCTTTTATAAAATTTATTGAATGATTGAAAATATAAAAAATATTTATAAAAAATTAATAATACAATATATTTTGTATAAAAATAAATTTAATATATAAGGTGAAAAATAATTAATTAACATAAAAACTTTTTTTTCTTTTTAATAGTAATTTTAGAAGTAATAATTTTTTATTATAACCATAATAAATTATTATTACCATTAACATAGAATTAAGAAAGTGAACTAAAATCACTGCGTGTATTGATTTTAACCCCTAAATCACATGTAACAAAAATTAAATAATGAAGGATAATTTGGTAAATACAATTGTGTCACCTTCTAATGTCACATGAGATTGAATTTTCAGTTCATCCCTCTGATCATCTCCTCACATCACCTTATATCACCTCCAAAAGAACACACTATTACTATAATTTGATCTTTTATTCTCATTGGATATTTCCATATTTGAGAACATATTCGTTTTAAATAAGTTTTAAAGAATTAACATTGAAACTTCCTACCTATAGTTCTTTGAATCTTAAGTAAGCATTTATCCGATTCAACAATTGGATCCTTATTATTATGCTTAAAAAGAAATGAATGTATTATTTTATTCTTCATCAAAATACCTATTTAAAAAATAAATAAAATATAATTTATCAAAATTTAATCAAAAATTGAGAGAGTAATTACTAAAAGAAGAATATATATTAAAAAATATTATGAACAAATATATAGGACATAATTTTTCTTCTATATTAAAAAAAATATATACAAAAAATTCATAAAATGCAAAGAAAAATACTAAAAATATCAAACTAATTATTATCGCTAGACAACAAAGAGTTACTTTTTTTTTTCTTTTAAATGGAAGAAAACTGAATTGAGAGCATAAATAATACATTCGTGTGTAACCTTTTATTTATTTTTTCTCAAAAACAAAAAATTATGCTAGAAGATGAATATAATATATAAAAAACTTAAAAGATAATGACAGAGAAAAAAATAATTTCAACACAATTTATTACTCTCATTATATTTAATTATTTATTAACATTAAATATTATATTTTATAAAAGAAATAAAATTTTATATAAAAAATTTAAAATTTGTTTTTAGAAAAATAACATATACTTTTTAAAAAAATTAAAAGTTGAGGGTGCCATGCCCTCCATCCTTTTAAGGTCCGCCACTGGTTCTACAGGACACCTAAAATATTTATATGGAAAGACTCGTTTAGCATCTATTATATCTAAACGGACAACACTTCATTTATGTTTTGTCGTTCCCTTTAATGTAAATGAAGATTCCGGCTACAATATAAAACAAGACGTGATTTGACTGAATTAATTTTGAAATCCAAACTTACTGTATATATGAGAACAAACATTGTTTTAAATTTAGGGATATTATACATTTCTAAAACATTGTTACTTCATACCATCCTTTTGCAGATAATATAGTAGTATTTGAACGGGAATTTAGAGATCCAATGCACATTATATTTTATTTTATTACTAGGTTGTGAATCGAAAATTTGGACTTCAAAACCACTACTACAGATCATATTTTTTAAATCATCTTTACCCACATTATCTAAATTTCTAGTGACATCAATTGTGATTAATACAATAAGTTATTTCTAAATTATGAAACTAAAATATAATTTTAAATTTGAGAGAACAAAAAAACATATTAAAAAATCTCTTTGTTTGACTGATATATATATATATATATATATATATATATATATATATATATATATATATATATATATTTTATTGATATAGATGAACCTTAACTACTAAATTAATCAAGTTAAAGAGTTAATTTTCTCTTTTAAAAACTATTCACGACAATTTTTTTATATAATGACAATTTTTAGTGACAAAATAGTCACTAATTTAGATATCAATTTAAAATTTAAAAATTATTGCTAATTAAAATAATTTCAAAAAATTAGAATTGATCAATATTTTTATTATGAATTGATTTCTAACTTAATTACTAATATTAATTATCAATATTTTAGTTAAAAAAATCAATAAGATTATAAGTATAATTGATATTTAAATTAATCTTTAATTAGAAAATTGAAGTAAAAATAATTTTTTTTTTAAATTTTAAATGGTCACTTCAATAAAAAAGACAAGCCAGCTCACTTGTCCACTTTTTACAAAAATCCTCCCTTTTCCACTCCACTTTTCTCCCAACTCTCCTACTCTAAGCCACTTTTTTTCTCCCCCTCTAACTCAATTACAACCATTTTGTGAAACAGAGGCGAAAACTGGGATCTCTGCAACATACTCCACTAATCAAACTGAACATATCACTCCTTCATGTAAGTGATTTCCAACCTTCGTTTTATTTCTGTTCTCCTATTCTGGAGCTATGGTTCCTCGTTGTTCTTGTTTAGAAGCTCACTTTTTGTCTCCATGTGCCCTTGGATTTCAGTTTCTTAAGCTGTATTGGGGTTGTGGTGCTCATCTCCACCTAGGACTTTCTTCCCGTCTAGAGCAATATCTGTTTTGAGGTAAGGGAAGTCAGAGTTTGTAAAACTTTTGAATTACCTTGCCTATTTTTGGTCCTGATTAATGTTTTAAATGCTTGTTTGATGTTTGTGCTCGCATAGAAATGAGTTGTGTGTTGTTTGGTATCAATGTCTGTTGTTGCATGCACGAGAAAGTGAGTATTTGTCGAGAAAGTGAGTATTTGTTGTTCTCGCACAGGCGAGAAACCTCTAGCCCAAGTAAGAATAGTAGAAAACTCCCATTTGTTGGTGCGTGAGTTGTCACTTAAGCGAGAATTCTCGCCAAGCGAGAAAGTCTAGCTTAAGCGAGAACTCACAGAGGTGCACTGTGCTTTCTGTTTGAGGTCTCACTTAGGGGAGAAGGTTCTAGCTTGAGTGAGTGAACCCTGCCACTTGAGCGAGGTCTTCTAAATTTGTGGTTGGTTGAATTCCTTTTAAAAGCATGATGTATGTAATTATCCATGTATGTGTTGAACTGTATACGATGTGTTTTAACTTGGGATGATGAATTATCATGAGATAAAATGTGGAATATGTGGGAATTTCATTGAAAAATTCCTTTGGTGATAAAGTAGTGTATGTAATGATTTAAGGATTTAAGTAAGGTTACATTTCGACACTCTAATGGATCCGTCAGTCAGACCCACATAGAGTAGACTGGTTCATGTGGTGAGAGTAGTATGAAGTCCTAGTCTCTAGCAGGATAATGGTTTTAGATGATCATGGATTAACCTTGTGCGTGGTAGGGTGAGATCCATTGACAATGGCTCTACAGAGCAGTAGAGACCACCAAAAGTGCAATTTTCTAGTGAATCCGATCTCATTATATGTATTAAGATAATTGAGTTAAAGGGTCATCTATTGTTTTCTATCACATGTTATTTATGCTTTGTAACTTGCTTAGTTAAAAATTCTTTTCACTAGCTTACCCTTTTACTGTTTGTGCTCTGTTTTCTTGTGGTGTTTTCTTTTTGCAATGATCACCAATTTTGGTGTGGAGAGATGAGGGAGCCCTTGGTAATCGTTAAGATAATGGAGATATGCTCTTTAAATTAGGCATACTAGTTACTTTAGAGCATCTTTTGAAAAACTTGTCTTATATATTTCTTTGCTCCATTGAACAATCTTCTGCCAAACTGTTTTATGTCTTAAGATGTGTTTATGACATTGTTATGTTCCCAGGATATTTCTATTCGAGTATATTTTGGATAATTGTAATGGTTAATCCTAATATACTTTCTGTCATTCATTCTATTTTATTGTAAAATGTAATGTTTTGTTTATTAGAAATTTTCTACTAAGTGAAATGTCACAATTGATCTTTAGATATATTTTTAATCACTAAAATTGGTAAGTAGTAATTTCTTATCGTCACTACTTGAATCTAATAAAAATTTAAATGAAACTATATGTTTTTTTGGAATTTCATGTAAGTTTATGTGTGTAATATATATACATATATTTTTTTTCTCCATTTTAGTTGACTTAATTATGAGAAATTTAAGGAACTGAGTTAGTTAATTAATTAATTATTAGTAAACATATGTCTCGACCCACACGTTCTATGTACCATTAGAAAAAAAGAAAAGCCCCATCATTTTCTACATAGAACCCAGACAAAACAAAGCCCCACCAGTCTCATATTTCCAGTTCCCACTTTCTATTGTGCTGCAAGTTCGCCACCACACTATCGGCTACTAAACACTCATTTCCTATCTGTCACAGAAAAAGAACCATTTCTTATAATCCATCTTTGACGTTGACTTCCTATCCTACCTCCCAACCTTAACCCAATGTCAATGCCCTTTTCGCTTCATCACTTCCAAGCCAAGACTAATGTAGCTTAACCCATTCTTAAATAAAACTCACCGTTTCACACACTCTCTCTCTCTTTCCTTTTGTTTAAGAAGTTGATGCTCGATTTTTTGTTCTCCACTCTCTGAATTCCTTCAGAGCACTTTTCCTATTTATTCCCCTCTCGGATCCGTCTCCGATCAATGCGCTTCTGATTTTCTCTCTCTTTCGAGAATTCCGCGAAATCGTTTCTCTGGATTTTCTGCTGCGTCTTCGTCTTCTGACTGTAACTGACAACAGCTTGAAGTAATTCACTAATTCTCCTATTTTTTTCTTTATCGTTTCTGCGTTTTCTGCTCTCCTTACAAATTAGAATGAAATCAATGCTTTCATTGAGCTAACTTCTTGTTTTTGCGCAGTTTGTGAATTGTGGCTTGGAGTTATAGCGATGGCGTCGAAACGAAGCGCGAAGTCCAAGGGATTACGATTGAGCGGCTCCAGAGCTGGTAATTCGCCGACGTCTTCAACGACGTCGTCTTCAAAACAGTTTCTAGAAACTTCCGTGGATGGTCTGAGCTCGCCGGCGTCTTCTTCCGCTCGGAGCAAGACGCCGTATTCGTTTTCCGAGAGCGTGCCTTCGGACGCGAAGGAGAATGTGACCGTTACGGTGCGGTTTCGTCCTCTGAAGTAAGTGTTTGCGTTTCGGAGTTGTGCGTCGTGGTTTTGAGTTTGTTTGGGTTTTAGCTTGATTGTGGTTTGTTTGTGGAGTGTTAGTCCCAGGGAAATTCGTCAGGGAGAGGAGATAGCGTGGTATGCTGATGGAGAAACCGTGGTGCGGAACGAGTATAACCCGTCCCTAGCGTATGCTTACGGTAAATATATGCAAATTTGACGTTCATGAATATGATTTTTGTTGTTTTCTCTCGTTTGATTGGTATGGACTGTGAAATTATAATGTTATGTGTTTGTAATTTGGGAAGTTGAAAATATTGTACATCATTTGGTATTCAACTTCTCTTCGATTTATTTTCTAGAATATAAGCTTTTGAAGGTGGTAGCAGGAATGAATGGTGAGGTTATTGCGGACACGTTGGTTTAATTGATGAAACCAAAGCTAGAAGTATTAGTATCTTTTTTGGGATAAGAGGAATAAACTTTTATAAGAAGAAAGAAAGGAATATTAGTATTAAGAGAGGAAGGATGAGACTCATCGTATGGCAAAACTAATAGGAAAGCAAGACACTATACATAAGCAAAACAACTAGTCATACACAATAGCTCTCCAATTCCTTTCGAAATGTATGATGGGAACTCCTGGGAAGAATCTGTGTATTGAACACCAAAGAAAGGCTAAGCAGATAAAATATATGATACATTAACATTCTAAGCTTTGGTTATTAACGACAGGTACCAAAGTACAGTGAGCTTGTACTACTGAGACATCCGAAATTAATGATTAGGAAATGACAATTTTTCAGGACACATCACATGCCCAATTATCAGTATATGCTCCCAAGCAAGCCTCCAAATTTAGCATGCTGTTAGGCAATGTAGTAAATATTTTCCACTTTTTCGAATTAGAACAAGACATTTGATTGCAAACCTGGGATCAAGCAAGTGTATTTTAAAAGGAAGTAGTTGGGCTTCAGCTGGAAGGGCCCATTTTGGGGTATTTTTCTGTTATGAACTGTAGCCATTTACTTTATAGAAAGGGAATAATGGAATACTGTCACGGGACTTCTTAGAAATAGAAAGCTGTGAGGAGTAGACCAGACCTCTTAAAATATCTGGAGTCTCAAAGGGAGATCTTCCCATTTTTCCAATAAATATTGTTTTTTATTGCTATTTCTTTCGAGACTTTTACTAAAATCAGACACATGGTAGTCTGTAACATAACTTTAGCATTTATCTTGTCGAGTGCCTGCTGAATAAAGGACTTGATCTAAGGAGTTGGGCTTCTAAAGGGTATGTCAAGAAAGAGATTTTTTCTTTCTTTCTTCTAGGTCTTGAGATGTGCGATATTGGTTGGGGGATCAATAAACTCATAAAGGACTCAAATTCAGAAGCCTTCTGCTGTATCCTAGATAAATACATTTCCTAGAAATGATGGGGACCTGACTACTGTGACTGCAATGATATGGTGATGATCAAATGAAGCAATACCGGAGAGGCAAGGAAAAACATGAGAAATAAATATGCTCTACGTCAATTCTTCCAAAATCTATTGCAGTTTCACTGATTCCTACTCTTCTTTATTTTTGTACTAATTATTGAATGTGGGAAACAAGTAGATTTTTTCTAACGAAAAGCAAAATTGTTTTTTTAAACAGAAAAACCAAACTTGCCCTAACCTTCCTTTATATTTGTCGCCCAACCAAAGAAACTGTTACCTAAGCTTAATCCCGTGTTATCCTTTCTGGAATTATCAAAAGACGTTAGAAAGAGAAGGGGGGACTGCACAACAAGCCTGAATCATCTTAATCTGACTTCCTAATGAAAAACAAAGGCACCTATCCATTATTTTTCTCTTTTAGATCTTTTATTTTGATCGTAGGGTCTTAAAATAGTGTCACTTGAGGATTTTCTTCCTTAGAAGTATCCTGAAATAAGAAAATGAGTCCAACTGAGGACTTAGCAGTGGGAACCACCTGACCATAGTAGTCATGGAATTGAGAAACTGATTCCCTACTTTATTTCTAACTGACCCACTTTTGGTTTTGTTAATTTCAAGTAAGAATAGTTGACGTAATTTGAAGGTTAATGATATAATAAACCTCTCATGATCCTCTGAGAAAAGATTCTAAATATCATGATATTGTACAATTTTTGCAAATAAAATAATTTATCATATGGATTTTTTCTTGGGAAATTATCTTTCTCTCCCTCTCTTTATTTCATATGTCAATCCTATGTATTTATTTAAGTTTTTCCTGTTACTTGTAGATAGTGTCTTTGGTCCCACAACTACAACTAGGCAGGTCTATGATGTTGCTGCTCAACATATTATTAGTGGTGCTATGGAGGGCATCAATGGTAATTGGCAGATTGAACCTATTGCTTCTATTTGATTGGCTAGATTAAACTATAAATATGGTCTTGCTATGATCAAATTATCCTTGTTATGCAGATTAGTTTGCGAATGTATGCTGTAGAATAACACTAAACACTGTTATGTCAACTAATTTAGAGTCTATAATTTGATTTGTTTAGTTTGATATTTGCAATCAGCTGTTTGTTTGATACTAATGCTCTTTAAAAATCAAGTTTGATATTTTGACTTTGGAACTGTGTCAATGGTATTGACACTTGATGGACCATTGACAAAAGTTTACTAAGAATTGCCATCCATAAGAATTTGATCAATATGTGTAGAAGCCATATATTTTCTGGCTTCAACTGTTCACTTACCTTATGATTGTTGATAAAATAAGATTGCGAACTGCTCAAATGCTTGCTTAGGGAGGTAGGCCAGATCATGATGTAACCTCTAGAGGTTTGAGATTCAAGATCTTAGCAACTGGTTTCACATATTGTTGTCGTTGCATACAATAACCAGTTGGCTTGGACCTTCACACGATCAATGCAGAAAGAAAGTGAGGTAACTTGATCATTTGGACCATGGAGCATTCCCCCTATGGGTGATACACATGCAATTTCATTTGTATGACAACCTCTTTATAGTGGTTCTTTCTTCTTTAAGTTGGTCATTTCAATTAAAAGCAATCACGCATAGTGACTTATGTCTCCAAGGAACTAGAATTTTTCAATTGCATATTGGCTTATTGAGTAACTTACAATTGAACCATTCTTCGATTTTGTTGCAGGTACAATATTTGCATATGGTGTAACAAGTAGTGGGAAGACTCATACAATGCATGTAAGATCACACTTCAAAAGTTTTCTTCCCTCATCTTTTTGATCTTTTATTGGTAGAGATCAAATATATTTTGCATTGGAGAAATCCTAACTGAGTCAGGTAAAACCACTATCTGGAATTGTTTCCAGTGGAGGATACATGTGGTCTCTACCAAAATAAAAAAAAGAAATGTATAATAAATTTATTTATATGCTTATTTCTATATGGCCTTTCCATGGCAAGGTATTTGCATATGGTGTATAGAAATTGATGATGACCAATATTAATTGCGGGAACTTTCACCCTCTTTCCCACTTAAATCCCATATCACTATGACTATATAACAGACATAATTTACAATGGTGATTGTCTGTGGTAAGCACGCATCATCATCACTAGTGCTTGCATTAATAATCTCATCAGTCTCTAGTGTAGTACAACTAGTATATGTACGTTACAATTAGACTGGTAACATCATAGTACACTTAAAAGTTAAAACCAAGATAAGTTTTTTGTATTCCTTCGTAGCCTCTTAATAATATATCACAATACAATTTTGGATATAATTTAATTTTTATCTTTTGAAATAAGAATAAATAATTTGATTGATCTTATTGGCTATTGTGTTACACGATGATAGCACTTAGTAAGATAGGAATTTGGGATACAGTGTATAACTCTGGGTCCATTTGATTTACACAAAAAGACAAACCTAAAAGTACTTGATTAACCTTTGAATTTTAAGAGTTTTGGGACAAGACAACAGGCGTTGGAGATGACAGAACAAAAACTTTTTGTTATTCTGTAAAAAAGGGGCAACCTTTTGCTCCAAGTGCTAGATCCTTAAAAGAAAAAATTATGCATTCTCTCCCTCACTCTCACTCCTCTATTATATATGATAATTGATCAACAAACATAAAACAGCTCTGTATTACTACTTAAAATATGTAATGCTATATTATTTTATAATGAATAATTAAATATATAATAATATACTATTTTATAATATTGAACAATAGTATAAATTGTATTAAAAGAAAACAAGTGAATTATGGTATTTTACATTATTTTGCTTGTGCCGTCCATTGTTCATCAAATGATGCACAAGATAGAAATTTGTTCTAAAACTTAAATGCCGATGTTGTACCAAAGTATGTCCTAAAAGCACCCAATATGCTTATAAACTCGTATTTTCCCAGGGTGATCAAAGATCTCCGGGAATTATACCTCTTGCTGTGAAGGATGCTTTTAGCATTATCCAAGAGGTATGTTGAATGCCAGTTTTCTGTTGCTTCTGTTTATTGTGCTTCTTATTCTATACATTATAAATCGGATGATCCTTTCACCAGACTCCAAACAGAGAGTTTCTTCTTCGAGTTTCATATCTGGAGATCTACAATGAGGTAGGCTGCTTCTTGTTCTCTATCTTCTTGCTTGTCTTCATGTTGATATTGACTTCCTCAAACTTAGTTATTTTATTCTGTGCTGTGCATAAAATGAAATTTAATGAAATGTTACTTCTACCCCTAAAGCTTTGGTTTGATTTCAGGTGGTTAATGATTTATTAAATCCAGCTGGACAGAACTTAAGAATCAGAGAGGATGCTCAGGTGCTGATTTTATTTTTTTCTTACCTAATTTTAACATATCCTGTCTTTATTCTTGATAACTAATTGAGATTAAAGGATGGATTAGGTTATTTTGATTTCCTTTGATTGATTGTTTGTGATCTCTAGTCCAAAATTTTTATAATCAAGTATATTAACCATAAATGAGTTAGGGTCCATTCATGTGAATCAGTGACTTCAAATTGTGGCAGTGACATCAATTTGTTATGTAGATGGATTCTATATAGCATCATGGGCATTAGGCGGGTAGATAAGTGTTTCACTGTGCATTGAATATCGGTGGTTTGTTTTGTTGTCATATCATTCCCTTGCATAACTTCAGTGATTAGACACTGATATTCTTTTTTTGATTGTTTGTTACTAAAGAATTTCAATAAACTTACGTTATGGAATTTGATTTAAACTTTGGTAATCATCTCCAAACATCATCATTACCGGGAGGATGGGGAGGAGAAGGAGCAGATCTTAACTTATTATTATGTCATGTCTTGACATTTCAGCTTTGTAGCTTGTATCTTTCTTTTTAGTGTTGTTATGAGACTTTATGCTTACTTTATTAAGCACATTGATGAATCTCATTGATATAATATATTTCTAATTTGTTATCTTTATGTTATTAACTTTTCTTAATATGTTTGGCAATTTTTTTCTGTTTTATTTTTTCAATTTACATTGTATGCTTACATATTTGTCTGCAGTGTTGTCTATCATATTGTGTGACAGATTTTTGTTTTTCTTCCATGAACTGCCATAAAAGTTGTATATTCATGGTAGATAAAGGTTTAGGGACTAAAATAGTAATGAGCATAATTGTTGAGTCAGAAGTTGTCCATATCTTCTCTATATTTGGAAGAAATGAAGTAACCAAAATTTTGTGAGGTTGAGTTAGATGTGAAGTTCACTTCTTAATATGATACCAAAGTATATCTTAGCAAAGTTTGTCAGACTTATTGTATCTCTTGCCATCGAGCCGTTATCAGACCACCTACAAGTGTTTGGTCCCACACTCAAGATGTACCGTCCTTGGCATGAGAGGATGTGTTGGAGATCCCACATCGACTAGATATATGATTAAATTATGATATATAAGTAGGTACACTTTTTAAGACCCGAATCTACTTTCTTCACTCCTCATCTATATGAGGATGGAGTCTCATGTGAAGCATACTCTTGTTGCTAATTATTGGAAAGTGAAGTTTTTGGATGATTAAGATCCTCACATCATGAGGAGAGTGAAAGAATCCGTGAGAGAAGGAGACATTATTACCCTACTCGAATCTGAGGGGGAAGTTAAAAGGTTGAGTTAGATGTTATTAGGGCCTATACTAACAAGGTTCTATCATGCTACTTGCTATGGGTCACTATTTGACCACCTATGAATATCTACTCTCGTGCTCGAGGTGTTCATTTCTCAGCATGAGCGAGTGTGTTGTAGGTTCCACATCAACTTGAAATATTGCCAAATTATTGTATATAAGTGGATGCAAACTTTATTTTACAAGCTAGAGGTTGAGTTAAACTTAAAATCTACTTTCTAACATGAATCATCATAATATTAAGACTAGTCAATCATATGGCTATTAAAATGCTTAGTAGAAGTTATGCAAAATACAAAACTGGAGTATTTTGAAAGAGACCTTGTGACATTTACATGTTCTGTTAATTCACATAGAAAATAGTATGTCCATGCTGCACATGATGCATTTAGTACTCATTGGTATTAGTGTTCAGGAAGTTGCACTTAATTAATAGTAGCATAGGAAATAGTCCATTAAGTTAAGAACCTATGTATATGGATGTCTTGCATTACTTGTGCACTACATTTTACTGAATAATATAGCATTCCTTAAATACTCTCTAAATATCTTATCGTCTCTCTCCCTCTCTATATCTCTCCTTGATATTAGAGGGATACCATATCACTGTATCTTTCTGATTTAGTAGTGCATGCAGTAATGAATTCCAGGAAAGGTTTCTCTTGATCTTATAAATAATTGTTGGTCGTTGAAGTTTTCTTTTTCAATGTTGTTTGTGCTACTTTGATTATAAGAGCAAATGAGAAACATTTAGCTGCAGCATATTCTCTCTAGAAAGATTCTGTTCTCTCTTTCTCTAAATTTCCCCCTCTAAGTTCGACATGTTGATTAAATGTAGGGAACCTTTGTTGAGGGAATAAAGGAAGAGGTTGTACTCTCCCCTGCTCATGCACTGTCCCTTATAGCAGCCGGAGAAGGTATATATGCCAGCTATTTTTTCTTCTGAATTGTTCTAGTTTGTTTGTTGGTTTGCATAATATATAGAAGTCATATTTTGTTTTCTGCTTGTTTCTTTAGTGGATAGTTTTTGGAGTTTATGTAATTTTTGAATTATCACTGTTAAGACCCATAAGAGAGAACACATTTTCATTGCTCTGTCATAGACAAAAATATGGGTAAGGGCACTAGAGAGACTTACACAGGCTGTAACAAATTTTCATGTGGCGAGAAGTGTGGGAGGCATTGAAGTAAAGCTAGAGGCTGACTGATGGTTAATGGGAAGAGGGGGAAAATGAGAGGTAGGCAATCAATGCGGGTAGTTTTGGGTTGTTTTTGCAAATGGGCAAACGAATTTCTCTTCTACATCTTTATTCCTAGCTCTCTATCTACTGCATTTTCCCTTTGTAACCAGAACACTTTTCTCTAATTTTCCCTATTAATATTCCATGGTAAATTCTGTTCCATCACTTTGTTTGGAAGTTTTCTTTTGGAAAATTTGTTATGCATTTAAAATACTAAGCATATTGATGGACGATTTTTAATATGATATTCTCACTTAACACAAAGTAGCTGCATACAACACACGAGGCTTATGGATGGGTGGTTTGTAAATCCTAAACAAACATGTTTAACCTTTCCTGTTAATGATCTTGTGAATTGGATTCCTCTATAACACTACTTGGTGTGCCACTGCTGAGTTATGTTATTTAATTTGATAACAGAGCACAGACATGTTGGGTCCACAAACTTCAACCTACTCAGCAGCAGGAGCCATACAATATTTTCCCTGGTGAGTTTGTGATACATTAAAGGGTTGATAATATATAATTTTTTTATTTAATTGGTATCAAATTTCTTTTATAGTGTCCTAGCTATATTGAGATTGATACATGTTCTGTGTGTGTTCACATCTTGACACATACTTTCATGTAAGCATATAATGCAGCCCTGTAATTAGTATTCCGTTCCTGCACATATTACTTGATCGAGTTACATTGGAGCAAGTCTTGATGACCATCTTTCATCCAAGTTCGAAAGCCTTTTTATAATCCTCCTTATTCTTGACATTTGCTTTTCCTTCATATGTTAAGAGTTGTTTTTATGAAGAGATAATTTTACTGTTTTAACTTTTGGCTGTCTTGTGACAGACTGTAGAGAGTAGTCCATGTGGTGAAAATAGTGAAGGAGAAGCAGTAGCACTGTCTCAATTGGTAATTATTGAATTGTGTTTTAAAAAATATTTTCCAATTCCTTCTCATTGCAGAGATGTTATATTGCAATATTTAACCTTTTTATTATTCATGCTTTACAATTTGCTACTGTAACTTACTTTTCTTTTGAAAAATATATTTTACTTATATATGCAGAACCTCATCGATCTGGCAGGTTCTGAGAGCTCAAGGGCTGAAACAACTGGCATGAGAAGGAGAGAAGGATCTTACATCAATAAAAGTCTTCTAACTCTCGGAAGTGTGAGATCTCAAAATCTGTTAGCTGGTCCTATCAGATTCTCTCTGTTTTATTTGAGATACCTGTGTTTTTTCACCAAATTTTGCATGTTCTGTATCTGTTAGATTTCTTTCTTTATTGTTGTTGTCTAGTTATTCATTTGTTATTGTCAATCATGAACTAGACTACAATGTACTGAAAGGGGATAGAAAAATATCAGAATTTAAGTTAAATCAGCCATATGTTTAAATATCTAATCCACCAAAACTTGACAATTTTAAAGATAACGTGTCTAGAATCAACTACCCCTTTAAGCAGTTGGGTGAAAATACTTGAATGGCTTTTTATTACATCTCTAACACACCCTTGTTGGACTTGAAAATTGATAATGCATAGGCTCACCTAACTTATGCTGAAATTTAAGTTTTCATTAGAAGAACAAGGAAAGTGAGTATTGAAGTCTAGATCGCCTCGACATTAAGGATTTGAGACCATGTCTTGAACTAACTCTCTCAAGATTAGGCTATTAGGTCATCATCATGTTTGCAGTTGTTGTGTTTGCTGAGGAGTTCACTTCTGAAAACGGTCATGAAATTTTTCTCAAAGTTCGTAGGTGTGCATGCAACCTAAAATGCATGAGAATCTTAGATGACAAAGATGATTGCAACCATGAGCATCATTTGATCCTGTTTTCCCAAACAATATCCTCAAGATTCGATTGGATTGATTGCAAATATGGAGAGGAAATCTGGAGCAACAACAATGGTCTGTTTGGTTTAAGGGGAGGGGATGTAATTAAGGATGATGGAATTAAATGGGTTTGCTGGGTAGGATAGAGATACATAGGAGAGAATGAATAAATGAGTGCCCCCCAACCAGTACTTTTGCACTCTCTTACTCCCTTATTTATGTTGCTCTTTCTATCTTTCTCGCGTTTACTCTATTTTCATTTACCCTATTTCTTTACCTTTTTTTGCTTGGATTCTTGTGTGTGTAGTTCATCAGATGATGTATCATACATCCTCCTTTCTTTCTTTTACCATTGGTCCGGTTACCTTCATACACTTCCCTTTTCTATATTCTACTAGAATTTGGACTTCTTCTTTGCATTGATGTATTAGAAATATGATTTGATTACATTAAATAGGAAGATGTGATATGATTTGATAGGGAAATATCTTACCAACTATTTTGCATCATTAGATATTGATTTTGTTCCTTACTGTATCACTTCTTCATTATAAATGAGAATACTCATGTCTGTATCTAAGACACGAAATTCATTACATTCCTTCTTAGTTTCTCTCTTATCAACATGGTACTAGAGCAATATCATCCTCCATGGTTGTTTTGTCTCCCATCCTTTCAACAAATTTACTCTGTACATGTTTCTCATCCAAAACCTGTACATATATATATGGTTTTCCTGAATGTGCACTTCATTATAGCTTTGTGAAGTGTGATTAATTTCGTTGTGCAGGTTATTTCAAAATTGACTGAAGGCAGACCTAGTCATATACCTTACAGGGACTCCAAATTGACTAGACTACTTCAGTCTTCTCTCAGTGGTCATGGACGTATATCTGTAAGGCTTTACTTTTGTATAGATATTCAGAAATGTGATTATTTTATTAAAATAAATATTACTATGCTGATCTTTTGTGGCACAAAATATGAAACATGGCTATTCTTACATTTTACTGTCATTTAAAATACAGCTCATTTGCACGGTAACACCTTCATCAAGTAATGCTGAAGAGACACATAATACTTTGAAGTTTGCTCACCGGGCAAAGCACATTGAAATACAAGCAGCTCAAAACACGGTATATTGAAGGTTTTTTTTTTTTAGAATTTTATTTCTATATAACTGCACAGTACAAAATACAAATGCTGCTCCTAATCAGGGTATTATTACCACGCTCCCTTTGTACAATGCAAAGTACAATATGCACTCTATTCAATCAGCCTACTAAGTAAAACACTCACACATGCAACACTCCACTCGTAAACCTGCAATCAGCCTACTAAGTAAAACACTCACACATGCAACGCTCCACTTGTAAACCTGTTGGTGTGATCTCTCCCCGTGGTGGTCAATCTTTGAATCAAAGCCAACCTTAAGATGAAGTTATTCTTGAGAATAGGAAAATAATTTCATTAAGTTTCTGTCAAGTCGAATATTAAAGTTTACCTAGGCTATCCCCTAGTAGTGGATTACTTGAATATTACCTGTATTATTACCTACTGTGCTGTGGGCACATGTCCAGGGAACCTTATCCATTCTAGACCTGTTTAGCTGCATCCCAGAATGCTTAATTGAAACTGGTTGCAAGTAATTTGAACATGAAGAATTTATGTGGGATGGTATTTTAGAAGATTTTCTATGTTGTTGAAAGGAGTATCTAGTTGGAATGAGACGCTTTAAATTCAGTCGTAAGCCATTTCATGTAGTTTTGAAACAACATTTTCTTGACTTTTCACTTTGTTGACCTGCCTCTGGCATTTCTTGAGGAATTATACGCTGTAAATATTTAAAAAGATTAGAAGTGTCTTTTATTTGATGTTTTTCTTTTAATGAAATCCTTCTATCTGGGAATCACATCCTGTAATCTCGTAGCATCTCTGCTCCCTTAACTAATTTACATGTTAAATTGAGTCTACAGATAATTGATGAAAAGTCACTTATCAAGAAATACCAGCATGAAATTCAACGCTTAAAGGATGAATTGGAACAAATGAAGCGGGGTGTTGTCTCTATTCAGCCGAAAGAAACTGGTGAAGTTGACTTTGTGCTCCTAAAACAAAAGGTAGATGATGTTATATTATCAGACTTTGTTTTTTTTTTTGGTATCTTTTTTTGGCTTAAAGATGGTTTTCAGAATGTGATTTTTCTATAAATATTTTCTAGATATTAATCATAAAGGTAATATAGGTAGTTAATTTTTAAATTGTTTTTGCTCTAAATGATATCATAATTATAGGTGGAATTGGAAATGGCTGTAATTAACTATGGAAATTATTTTGAAGTAAACTTCCTTCATATTGAGTTCATTATTATTCTACGAAATTCAACATTCTGAATTTAAATAGTTACCAATTCTTGTGTGATGTATAAAGCTAGAAGATGGTCAAGTCAAGTTGCAATCAAGATTGGAGGAAGAAGAAGATGCTAAAGCTGCTTTATTAGGAAGAATTCAACGCTTGACTAAGTTAATTTTGGTCTCCACTAAATCATCTCACTCAACTAGATTTTCTAACCGTCCTGGTCATCGTAGAAGACATTCTTTTGGGGAAGAAGAGGTATTTCTCTTTATAGATTAGCTTTATCAACTTTTTCTTCTCTAATACCAAGAATTTAAATTGTTGTTTTACAATTAACATAAGAAGACGATATGCTGCTTACTTCTTTACTTGTATATACATTTTTCTAATTATCAACTCTGTCTATAGTTGGCATACCTTCCATACAAAAGAAGGGATTTAATCTCAGATGACGAGAACACTGATCTGCATGTTAATTTAGAGGGGAATGTGGAAACAGCTGATGATTCTTATAAGGAGGAGAAAAGGACAAAGAAACATGGGTTACTAAATTGGTTGAAGATGCGGGTAAGTTGTCTTTTGATTCCTATGTTAACTTAACCACCTATATATGCTATGTAAAGACTAAATAAAGAAAATAATAAAGAATTATCTTAATCTGTGGTGAATATTCTGATTCTCACGCTTACTAAGCTTTAAGCTTGTGACTAATGAAAAATTAGCGCTCTTAAAGGAAAATAAAGAACTATAAAGTGGCTTCATAAAACATGATGAAAAGAAAAGTCAATATTAGAGTATGATAGATGTGTATTGCTAGAAAGATATCTGGCAGGGTGCCTAAATTGATACGGTTGTTTTACGGATATGGGGCAATTCGTTCTGTAAATTACGAATATGGGTCACTTTTTAAAAAAATTACAGACAAAAGCAAGTCGTGACAACAAATGACACGACTTTTGACTTGGGAAACTGTAGTTGTGAAGGTCAACGACATATTCAATTATAATTAATTACGATTAAGTAAAGTCGTGCAAGATGTGAACAACTTCGGTGCATCTTTGTTTGACCTAAAGTCATGGCAAATTCTTCAAAACTTGAGTAATACTGAAGTCATGGAGGTCCTGACGACTTTAGTGTATTTTTCATGTAGTTGAAGTTGTTCATGGATGAGATGACTTTGGTGATTAATTTTGTACTGAAGTCGTGAGATCATCACAGGACTTCACTGATTCATATGTGCCTAAAATCGAGCAGTGCTGGCACGAGTTTGAATGTGTCTTTTTTTAATTCATTTTTAAGGTGCGTGATTTTTGTTTTGAAAAAATTTGGGAAATATAATTGTTAATTGTGAATGAGTTGGAGTAGTATTTGTAAAATTGTAACAAATATTTATTAACTAAATATAGTTTAGGGTTTGTATGAGGATATCATAGAAATATTAATAAGTCATTATATCCAACAGTTTTAAATCAGATTCAGTTAGATTTATTATTTCTTTACTTTAGGTAATAATACTCTCCTATCCATTTTTACTTTGGTTTCCCCTTAGTTGTGAAATCATCATTGGGTCTTCTCAAATTTATCATTTTTGCCTTAGTTTCATGTTTGTTTTTTCTCATTCTAATTAAAATTTTGGAAGCTCTTTTTTCTTTATCAGGAATTTGTTTGAAGTTCATTTTATCGGTTATACTTCACAATTGAGAATTTTAATCATCATTCCTGAACTTTCTTGGCTGCATATAATCATGCAAGAGTTTAAGTCTTCTGTGCAGCCATGCATTTGTAACCTGAGTTTAACTTTCTAGCAAATATTTTAATCATGATTTAACCAATATAACTTTTCTTTGTTACATTTGGAAGTTCTTTGTGCAACTGATATTTCTCAAAGTGGTATGATGGATTTATTTTGTTGTATTCTTATATGTTAAAGTCCTGTTTCTTCAAGTTCCTGCATTTCACTATTTTTTCTTTTATTCAGAAACGAGATACTGGGTTAAGTGCCTTTTCAGGCACCAGTGATAAATCATGTGGAACAAAATCTGTTAGCACACCTTCTACTCCTCTTGCAGAAAGTAGTAATCGTGCGGAGTCCAGACATTCCCATTCTCTACCTGCACAAAGCTCTCCATCGGTAGATTTTGTATCAGCAACAAGAGAGGACAAAGAAATTCATGAGGATAGAGTATTGGGACAAGAGACACCTTTGGTATTTTCTTGACTGCTTTTATTGTTTCTTTCTGCATCTTGAGAAAAATGCTATTTCCTATGTCATTTGAATTTGATTATTTTGGTGAAATAATTGATGTGAGATTTTCGTTATAATCTAAAAAAATTAATGCTAACAGAACAGGCATTTGAAAAATCTCACATTCTCTTTGTTTTGCCAAAACCCATTAAGCTATTTATAAGTCATTTGAAATCACCTAAACATATCTCAGTTTTGGTAGCAATGCGCACACGCACATATAGAGGCAGAATCACATATTTTTAGTATCCAACTTCTTACTCTGTTAAAATGTTATTATATAACTAAGAAAGAAAGTAAATTATTATTTTCTATTCCTGAGTGTTGAGTATTGTCAAATATTGTTTATTTGGTTTGTGGCCAGATTCTAGTATTGTAATGATTTTTATCTATTGATCCTTTTGCATATCTGGGCAAGTGCTAGACTTAGCTAAAAGAGTAGTATAGTAGTCATTTGTTAAGTCCAGTTTGATGAATCTTTCTTAAAGTACTTCTTTTGTTTGTGGGAACCTGTCCCTTTTTTGTCGTAATCCAAATTGATGAAATATGGATATGTACATTTAAGTTATTGAAGTTCTTGCTAGAGATGTGATCAGTTTTTGTATGCTATGGCCATATATACTTTTTATTCTAGTTGTTTTCTTCTATTTTCTAGATAAGCGTTAAATCAATTGATGAGATTGATCTGTTGAGGGAGCAACAAAAGATTCTGTCAGAAGAAGTAGCTCTTCATTCAAGCACTTTGAAGAGATTGTCTCAGGAAGCTGCAAGAAACCCTCAAATGGATCAGATTCATGTACGTTACTATTTCAAAATCAATGTTTGTCTTGACTAGTATGATAGCTTTCACTAATATGGCAGTATATCTGAGAGTTGATCTTTTTGTGGTTAATTTATGCCAAGGTGGAGATGGAAAGGTTAAAAGATGAAATTAAGGCTAAGAAGGAACAAATAAATTTTCTGCAAAAGCAAATTGCTGATTCTATCATTGCCTCAGATAAGTTGGATGAATCAGGGGTATCGCTAGTATGTTCTTGTGACATCATTGTTGCTTTTGTTTCACTTGTTACTTCTCCAATTCAATGCTGGTTGTTTTGTGCTGCAGAATCTCACCGAGCTAATGACACAATTAAATGAAAAATCCTTTGAACTGGAGGTGACCATATATAAATCTTGCTATATTTTAGTCTTTAATTGAAATTCAAGTATTCAGCATCAATATGTCTTCTTGTGGAGCTTTTTGATAGTATAAATTTAAATCAGTTTTTGGTATGTAACCAGAGTTAGTGTTGTTCAAATCAGAACAAAAAGTAGATATAATTAAGTTAATTGTTATAATTGTTTTTGTAAAAGCCATGGTCTGATCACACAAGAAGGCGTTGCTCTGATTATAGTATTAGCATATGCAGTGTAACTTCCACAATGAGCATACATTGTTTTCTCATTAGTCTTGCGTCACCTAACCTTTTGCTAATTCAGGTCAAAACAGCAGATAACCATATAATCCAAGAACAGCTTAATCAGAAGGTGAAAATGCCTATATAAATTTGTACGAAATTTCTTGCAGTCTTCTTTTTGTGTTATTAGCTAAGCAAAAAATTTGGCATTCTCAGATCCGTGAATGTGAAAGCCTTCAAGAAACAGTTGGCTCTCTGAAACAGCAGCTTGCAGATGCACTGGAGTTGAGAAACTTAAGGCCTATATCCAATCATTCTCAACATTTCTCTGTAACCAAAGGCTACCTTGAACCTTACCTTGAAAAGGAAACTGCCACGATAACCAGTTCTAATGAAAAAATTCTTTTGCAACAGCAGGTATATATTTACTTCCTTGTGGGATCTACATTGAGTGGTGCTATTATAGTTTGGACAGGCTAATCCCATTAGATTTCTTAGTGTCACATTCCACTCTGGGAGTGTGATAATTAGCACTATAATTTAACCTTATTCCAAAACCATTTGTCATTCCATAAGCATCTTAAAACTAGCATAAATGTGTTTTTGAATGGAAATATTGACCATGTAGTGAGCACCCAATCTTGTTTAGGTTTCCTAAAACCTTCCACGCAAAATATGCGTGTGTTAGTTATTATATACCATTTCAGTTTTCTTTCCTCTTTCCGTTTTTGGTAATGAAATTCATCCCACAGTTTTAGTTATCATTGAACCGCTATACTTGCGGAACTACTTCCTTGTTTGCGAGTCATCTGATCCAAAGGAATTTTAACATCAAAGAGCAAACTAAACTCGTGACTTGATTTAAAATTTTCACTTCGAACTTCCTTACAGTGAAGGAGAAGAAAATACAATTAGGCAGATAGGAAGCGTCTACTATATGAAAATCAACTAACATTTACATTTAGTATTTGTGATATACTCAAGCTATTATTTCCACTTAACTGTACAATTGGTTAGGCAAGCGAGATAGAAGAGCTGAAGCAGAAGTTGGCGGAACTAACAGAATTAAAAGAACAGCTAGAAGCTGGGAATCAGAAACTGGCAGAAGAGAGTTCATATGCTAAAGAACTAGCTTCTGCTGCTGCCGTTGAGCTTAAGGCGTTGTCAGAAGAAGTTGCGAAACTAATGAACCAGAATGAGAGATTATTGGGTGAGCAGGCTGTATTGAAGAACTCTGCTGCCCAACGTAGAAATAGTGGAAGTGGAACAGTCCGAAGTGTAAAAAGAGAAAGTCATGTTAGAAGAAATGATCAGGGTGGTGGATTAAACTCTGTTATAAAGAGAGAACTGGAGTTAAGTAAAGAAAGGGAACTTTCATACGAAGCTGCTCTTTTAGAGAGGGATCATAAAGAAGCCGAGCTTCAAAGGACGATTGAAGAATCAAAGCAAAGAGAAGCATACCTGGAAAATGAACTTGCCAACATGTGGGTTCTTGTAGCTAAGCTAAAAAAGTCACAGGGAGCTGAAACTGATGTTTGAGAGGGATTAGAGAGTGAGAGAGAGTGAGTGAGGTGCGCAATGATTGGAATCAGGAAAGTCTCCAACCCAGTTTGTGTATACGAATGATGATTGCTTCCCTCCTAGCTATCTTAATGATTTTCCACCATTCTTAAAACAAAAGCAATTGTTTTACTTTCATCTCCATAATTTCTTTTTGGCACATTGTAGCCTGCGTTTTCATAAAAAAAAAAAAAGAACTTTAATGATTTAAAATTTAAAATGTTTCGTGATAAAATATATTTCTTAGTTCATGTTATCAAAGTTTTTATTTACCAATATAGCTCCACTAATGATGGTAAAATATATTTTAGTCAATGTTGATTTTCTTTTTATTGATGCTACTGTTTTTCATTTCTAGTTTAAGCAAATTTGAGTTGTCAATCAATATTAATAGAGGATATTTTGTAATTGATAATGTCAGAATTATTTTTTTATCAATGATTAAATGTTATTTTCGGAAAATGCTCATTAGGGTTTGAAGGGAATATCTTATATCAATGTCTAAAAGACAATCATAGCACACATATAAGTAAAGATTTGTCAGAGAAAGAACAATCCTTTATCACGTGGCATCACTAGCTAAGACGTTCAGGATCCTTCAACCTAGTCTAAAAGAGATACTTAAAGATTTAAACAATGAACATTTTAAACTTAAATTTTTTTCTTTGAAAAAAGGCGAAAAATTAGAAATAAGTGATATGTGCATGCTCAAATTTTCATGGCGTGATTACTTTCTATGTTGTTTTTTATATGAATTTAGTATGATAGTAATTTGTTCCACTACTATTATTGATGTGGTTTTAATTTGTCCCATTGTTTTTAAAATGCTTTATTAGGTCCATCTTTTTTCTAGAACGTATTAATGTGGTGCCTTTTGGCTGATTGACCACGATACCGTTGAGTTGCATAAGACGGAAGTGGTGATATAACATAGATCGGTGTTGACGTGTGCTTAAAACTAATTTTACTTGGTGGATTTGCGTTCTTCTGAACTACTTTTCACCCTTTATCTCTTTGGTGTTGTGGTTTGCGTCAAGTTTCGCAAGAACTGCGATGAAATGTCTCCTCATTGGAAGTGACTATGACGATATAAGAAATAGTGTTGTTGATGAGCTCAATGTTGCTAATGGAGAATATGCCATTAAATTTGCATAAACATTGTCATAGAGACAATCACTATATATAAAGTTAGATTTGTGAAAAGAAAATGGGATTTTTACTACACTTTGATTAATAGAAGAGTGCATTATTAACATTTTCTTACATGATCACAATTTTTTTCACTCTCTTCCTTGACTAAATTATAAAAAAAAAAAGTTTGTAAAGAGTAAAAAGGTGAAGATGTAGAGATGTATAGTGTTCAAGTGTTGATTATGTTCAAGTGAAAGAGCTTCTGGATGAAAAAAAAAAAAAAAGAGTCGATTTTATAGCCATTTACAATGAGATGTATAGTGTAGGATAAATTTTTCTGGGTTAGTTAAAAATAATTTGTAAAATTTAAAAAGATGATTTAGAAAACATGATCC
>Ga0214545_1005054_pt1 | contig 24194 bp, 13 predicted proteins | sample CNSS4metaG_FD_160064 | JGI IMG/M metagenome (GOLD analysis project Ga0214545, IMG submission 160064) | Root nodule microbial communities from cowpea collected in UCLA plant growth center, Los Angeles, California, USA - CNSS4 | ecosystem: Host-associated > Plants > Roots > Nodule | place: USA...
TCCCCAGTTGAAAATTTCGGGTATTACCCATACCCATACCCATACCCAGTCAAAGCGGGGATTCCCCGTCAAAACGGGGACGGGTTCGGGTGATACCCACGGGCACGGGTTTATTTGCCATCTCTATGCAAGACGCAGGCAGACTTGAAAACTCGCGAACCAAACGTTATGTGAGACAAACCAAAGAAATTAACACGCTTCTTTTGTTGTGGGGCAAGCCAATTCAGTCTGTTTTTTGTAGACCAAATGCGAGACTAGCCAAAACGATATGGATCGATTCGCATTGTCATCCCTACCTAAAACTCACCATGATTGAGAAATTATATCATAAAATGACCAAGATCTTTAAACTCGATCATTGATAATTATTTTATTTTTTATTCTCCGGTTTATTCTAACATTGCATAATGTTTTGAAATTTAAATGTTCTTAAATAATAACATGTTTTTCAACAATAATATGACATATAAAAACACCGTATTTTACACATAATGTATGACAATTATCAAAATGTCATAAAGTATGACAATTCTCAAAACGTCGTATTATATTATAAAAGACAACAATTATAAAGAAAAAATATTATATAAAAAATGTTATTATATATTTGAATTTTTGTAATATATAATAACTGTAACACTGTTTCAAGTTAGCATTAGACCAAAATACATATTACCAACAACAATACACAGAGAGTGCACCACCACGGTAAAAACTTCATTTCGTTAATATAAATAAATAGTTTTTATTTATATGTCCTTTCTTTGGATTTTATTATTATATTTAAAACAATTTCCTTCGCTATAATTATGAGTGACAATTACAATACTGGAAAGTCAAAAGAAACTTATTATGTGTTGTTTGCCTGTGGGGAAATAAGGGAGACAATCAAAATTGTTTTTGTGTATTAGTTGGAAGTCGTAATTGACATAAAGAATAATTATAATCATTATTTGATTCAAGCATTATGTTATAAGACCCCAGAAAATTCTTTTCTTTTTAAACTATTTTATTCTTTATAAACCTATATCTCCCCATAAATCGTTTTTTTTTTCTAAAATTTTGAAGCTCTCACCTTTTTAAGAATCAATATTACTAAAATAATTTTTGCGGAGAATGCTATTAAAACCTTCAGTCAAATTCTTCTATTAGTGAGTTCAAAAATTATACCCATTCTTTAAAATCAATATGTTTTTTCTTGCATGCATGCTTATATTATGATCCTGAAAAATTTATCTTCATTGTTGATATGAACTTTGATTTTGTAGATAGTGATTTTTAATGTATGACGTTGTTTAGGTGAGAAAATCATATTTAGATTAACTTTATCAATTAAGGGAAGCTATTTTCATTATTTTATAATCTAATGTTCTATTTTTTGAGTGATATTAGTTGATGGTATGATTGTTTGGATTAAATGTTGCTGGAAAAAATGAGAACTTTTTAAGAGAAGTATTAGTCTAATGCATAATATATGTAGTGGTTATATTTTCCTTGAACTAGAAAAAAGATAAGAATATATGAGAGGAAAAGATTTTTGGGTTTGTACTGTGAAGTTTCCAAGTGGAATGAAACTATAGACGTTATTACATTATGAAATTGATAGGAAAGTAGTGATGGAAGAGGTAGATGAGTATAAACTTTATTAATTTAATGTGATTTTTGTAATTGCATGACTAAGTGATTTCTTTGGTTTTGGTTGCTTGAGTGTCTCTGATGTAGTGAGGTGATTATACTTATGTATTTATTATTATATGAAGGTAAAGTTTAAAGAGAGTACAAACATAGAAAAAATTGAATATAAGAGATGAAGAATTGAATTATTAAGGGATGTAAAGTTTATTAAGGTATCTATTATTGAGAAATTTGTGAATTTATTTTGGTATTGTTTGATTTGGGTTACATAGTTAGAATTTGTGATTTTGATATTTTGTTTGATTAATGAGTTAATTAAGAACATGATACATATTATTATCTGCTCTTGCATTGCAACAAATGTTGAAAAATTATTTTAAATAAAAATTTTTAAAATTTCTATAAATACAATTCAATGTTTAATATATTTTTTGTAAGATACTGTTATGAATTATATTCCTTTTTTCATGACTAATTTTCTATTAATGAAGATCAAAATACACGAAAATGAACTAAGGTGTGTGAATTACTTTAATCAATAATTAGCAATTTGCATGAAAAGTTGATTGTGCTTTAGAGTGTTTCATTTTACTTCTTTTGTCAAATGTGAAGATTTTAGGTGAAAGCCAATGAAACATTCTTCAAATTCTCAAAAAAGTTTTTAACACACTCACTTGAAGTTAAACAATGTCACATGAGTGACCATCTTTATTATTACGAAGGACCAAGGAAAGTGTAACTTCTAACCACATGTACAATTGACGACATGTTATCATGATGTAATAATGCTTACTTTATTAAACTAACACGGAACAAGAATACAACAAAGCTTATGTAGGTATTGTAAAGTTAGGGATGACAAGGCAAGACAGTTCATGGGACCCACCTATAAATTTACACGAAAAAATGTAAGACAGACTGAGTATTTTAGCCCATTGGTCCGCTTAGGCTCACCCCACATAACTCGTAGTGCACGTGGACCGACAATGTGCTAACCCGCATAACTCATATTACTTAAACTTTTAAAATGTGACAGCTCTAGTACAATATGTCATGTATATTTTTTCTAAGTAACTTGTTCATCCCCTTTTTACTCTAGTCCATACATACTAAAGTAACTCGTTCATTCATGTCTAATTCATTTAAAAGTACCTTTTCCATTCACTTTTTTTCTTGTTTTATTTCACTTCAAAGTTATTTTTATTTCCAGTAGACTCGTTCTTAAAAGTTATAAATTATAAAATTATGAATATTACTTATTTTGAGAAATTAACTATATAAATTATTATTTTTATTAATTTAGTTAAATAAAAAATAAGTTCTTAAAATTCTTATGGTAGACTTGCAAACTCACTCACAAACTAGACTTTATGTGAAACGAATAACAAAAAAATTAACGTCCATTTTTTATACGATACGGACCAATTCAACCTGTTCTGAATCACATATGAGTAACGAATCAATTTACACCGTCTTTCCTATGTATAAAACTTATTATAAATAAAAATTAATGTCATAAATCACTAAACTTGATTATCAATTATTATTATTATTATTATTTTTATTCTTTGATTGATTGTAATTGCATAATGTGATGGAATTTAGACGTCATTATAAACATTATAAACTTTTCATAATATCATAAATTATATTTTACTATAATAAACAATAAATAAATTATATTTTAATGGTGTAATAAACAATTTATATCACGATACATTCCTGTTTGATAAGTTATTTAAAAAAATTAAATTAAATTAAATGTATAAGATGTTGAAGACATATATTAATAAAAAGATATTTAAAACAATCTTAAGAAACTAATCAGAAAAATAAGAACTAAATATATTTTTATTTAAAATAAATATTTTAATTTCCACAAAAAATTATACTTCTACTAATCTTTCACTGAATAGTATAAATTCAAATTTAAAAAAAATCACAAATTTACTATAACATGAATAATTTAAATCAAGTTAAAAAAGAGCCCAGTGATTAAACCAAAATCCAAATTACATTTATATCCTAGTTTCTCAGAATATAAAAGAGCGAAAGACCAGCATCGTCATTTGAAGACAATTCAGCGTGCGTTTGAAGCAGAGAGAGATGGAAGGCTGGGACCCGAACACGAAGTCGACTCTGACACAGATCCCTTTACTTGCGACGAAGGCGGGTCCTCGCGACGGCGCGGCATGGACGCAGAGGTTGAAGGAAGAGTACAAGGCTCTCATAACCTACACGCAGATGAACAAGTCCAACGACAACGATTGGTTCCGTATCTCCGCCGCCAATCCCGAAGGCACTCGTTGGACCGGTAAATGCTGGTACGTCTACAACCTCCTCAAGTACGAATTCGACCTCCAATTCGATATCCCCGTCACTTACCCTTCCACCGCCCCCGAACTCGACCTCCCTCAATTGGACGGAAAGACCCAAAAGGTTCCTTCTTTACCCTTTTTTCTTTCCCCCTTCTTCTTTTGCTCCTTAATTTTCTACCTTTCACACCATTTTTTTTTTTGTATTTTAGATGTACAGGGGTGGAAAGATATGCTTGACTGTGCACTTCAAGCCTCTCTGGGCAAAAAATTGGTACGTTTTTCTTCTCAATTAACCATATAAGATAAACTTCAACCTCTTTTTGTGATTGAGATTGTGATATGTTTGCGGGGACTGAACTATATAGTTGCCAATGAAAATTGGTGAAAGGATTTTAGGCTAAACTAGATGTTAGTTTATTAGGGATTGTTATGCTATTTTTTCATATATATACTTGAAGTGTTTTGAATAGAATTGGACAAAGTGTTAACAGTACCTGCTCTCAATGTGGAATGAAGCAACAAGGATTGAGTATTGGGAAAACCTAAGTTTCACATTGAATGAAGTCCCTGAATAGTGTATATTAGTAGGGGAAGCTCTCATCTTATGAATTAGTTTTTGGGGTTTAGTCAGGTCTTACTCAAGTTCTCTGTTAATGTCTGTTATAGATTTGTTATTGCGCCACCTGTCATATTATACATGCACCAAACACAATAGTGTTTAGTGGGAGGGAGTGTATTGAAAAAGACCTGATTTTTGTGTATCATTTTATGTGCACCAAACACAATAGTGTTAAGTGGGAGGGAGTGTATTGAAAAGACCTTATTTTCATGTTGTGTAAAGATAGGGCCTAAGTAATGCATGTAAGTGAGTGGCAATCCTCACATTACGAGCTAACTTTCTGGTTGAATTAGAGTCTAACCCAAATTTCAAGACTAGGAACTATTGTGATTGCAATAGTTAGGATTGTAAGATTCCAACAAGAATCAATTAGGATTCCTGGTCAAATGATATTGTTGATTAATCAATATCTAAAGCTGGATAAGGTAACTAGAAGGTCTCTGTTCTTCTTCATTCACGTCACTGAACATCTGGAGTTGTTTAATGCTAGTGCATATTAAGATAGCTTAATATAACACTTGATGTGGGGCTTAATGTTTCTGTTTCATGACTGGTGTTTCAATAGTGATTTGAGGATTTTTAGTTTTAGGGCTGTTTTGTTATGACTGACCTAAAAGTGATTTAAAGCTGTAAACTCTTTTTTTTGTGGAAAAATAGCCTACTTTTCGGGATCAAGTGTCATTCATTTTTTGATAGGAGGTTTTACCGAGCATGCTCTTAATGTTTTCTGAATTTAAATAACGATGTGTTTCTGTTCTTGGCTTTCCTTACAGCCCCAGATTTGGTATTGCTCATGCACTTTGCTTAGGTCTTGCACCATGGCTTGCAGCTGAGGTTCCCATTCTTGTGGATTCTGGTATGATTAAGCACAAAGATGATGCAACCACATCGACCGAGTCTTAATTATCTTGCTGAAACTGTAAAAGTAGAACTCAGATTTTTTTTTTTTGTTCCCTGATTGGTCAAGGGAAATAAAATGAGCTGTATGACCACAGGATTTTCCTTATGTAACTGCAGATATTGACGTAGTCTGGCAAATCAATATATATTGCATATGCAACATGAGTGATTTTTATCTGAGCTTGATTTTCTGTCGAGTTTTCGGTTGAAAAGGTTTTCTCCTTCGTGTTAATGATAAATTTATGGGCCAAATGAAGTTTTATTTGAAACTTACCTGAAAGGACAACGTTTGTCAAAACACTAGACATGATGGCAGTTAAAAAGAAAACGAAGCTTGGGTCAACTTGGTCCAAGCTTTTTGTTGATCACTTTTAATATTCTTTCTAAATATTCACTTGGATTTCTCTTGTTGCTTCTGCCTTAGATTTTTTTTTTCTCTCTATTGCTCACAAAAAGTATTCAGCACGCCTAAGTTTGTTATTTCATAATTCAGATTGCAGACTTTTTCTATAACCATATTTTATCCATAGAGATGTGTCTTAATTTTCTGATTTGTTGGCACAAAATCTGATACAGCGTGAGATTGGCCTCGTCTACGTGATTAAATATTTAGACCGGCCTCGTTTGACTTCATTCTTGCTCTTGTAATTCTCTGTTATAACTGCAATTCCTGGTTAAAAAGACTTATTTTGTATTGTTCTGATAAATTGTGTGCGATCAGAACATCCATAATCAGCAGTTAATATATAAACAAACCCTTTTCCCCTTCTCCCTTGGAAAATTATTTTCGAGAACAATACATAAACCTGTGTTGCCTTTGCATTCATCAACTCTACAACTGGTGTTTACTAGAAACTTGTAGCTCCATAATCGTGTGACTGGTTGGTTTTATTAGAAGAGTTGGTTTAGTTGCAATAAATAATTTTGCTTTTGGATGCCTATAATCATTCTGACATTTACAACGAAAATGAAAACTGTAACTTTCTCTCTACTCGTTTGTGGTGAATGGGATCAAACAGACAAATTACCAAGTGGTTTTCTTTGCCGTCAACATGTATCTAATATTCTAATCAGTTCTGCCCTCAAGAGAGTGCAAGTTTAATTAATGATATTACTTTTTATTATCAACTAGGAATTTTATGTAAGCTTACATGTATATTTTTAATTTTTTAGTTGAGACGAGTTATTAAAATAAAATGAAATTTTCTCTTTAAATACATTTCTATTTGGATGTGTCACATTGAACTCTGTTCATTGGAACCAATGAAACTCAATTTTACTTTTATCAATTTTAAGTTTGGCTTGTTGTTGCACACAATGCATCTCACACTGAGACGTTTGGTGATATGATATTTATCTGAAAAAGTTAACGAAGTAGCAGAAGACAGATGGAAGAATAGAAGAGGGTAACAGTGAGAATAATAATATTTGTAGGAGGAGAAGATTTGTTGTAGACAGCATGAGAAGTAAACCGAAAGGTGAAGAAAGCATGCACAGAAATGGAATGAAGGTAATTTCAAGCTAAAGACATCTCATAATCATAATTTGTTTCTCAGAAGCACAGAGTGAGAAGCTCTGAAAGACATGTGTAGAGAAGCATATCTGATGGGGTCTGTGTAAAGCACACATAAATGCTTAAAGTTTCTTTATATACAGATGTTGGGCTTTCATAGCCTAGTGCAGTAGTTGAACTCATATTTCTGAATCAACTTGCTGGGGTCTGCTACTTCATGCCTCCCTATTTTCCCATTTAATATTTTCCTAAAAATGGAAACTCATTGCTGTTCTTGCCAATTCAAGATCATCACTCCAAGCAATATATTGTTAATTACTTCTTACCAAACATTTTAGGTGCCTTCAAATCAAAATTAAAGGACAGGACATTGTACAAATCTCTTAAATAATAAATATATATATATATATATATATATATATATATATATATGTATATAATTGGTGATGGGGTAACTGATTGGGAAGACCAACCACATGCTTTTCTAGATAATAGCATGGTCCAAAAGTGAAAATCTTTCCGATGTAAGAATTATTTATAATTTTAGAGATGGAAAAACAATAATATATCTTATTTGCAATCTCATGATAGCTAAATTAATATTATTTGTATTATCTATTTTCAAGTCCGAAACTTCTATTTGTAAAAAATATCTTTAAATATTAAAAATGAAAATGTATTTAAATTATCTTTAATTTTAACTCTTAAATAATATAAAATTATTGAATAACAAGAAAATGTTTCAAAGTTTCGAAAGAGATATTGAGGAAAGATCTAGTACAAAAAGAGTATTTGTGTTCTGGTCTGTAAGAGTTTAAAAAATATATATAATATAAATGAGAGATGTATTATTGAGTGAGTACATGCGATACTGTATTTATAAGCTTCCATCGTCATGAGTAAAGAAAAAATTATATAAATTATGTTATTTCAAGATAACTGAATAATGTATGTAATCAATTATCATATAACAATGTATCGTTTAAGTATGTAAAATATCAAATATTAAAATGATAAAAAAAAATTACAGTAGCAAATGCGATGCAAATGATGATGGAATTATTGATGTCAGTTTCCAAGGTTTATTTAGAGATGACAGTATGACGGTGACAGCGGTACTGAAATTGGTAGGACAGCATAATCAAAAGAAAACAAGAAAACTGACTATTACATGTTCTTAACGAAAATGAAAAAAGGTTATTTTTTTTAATATTAAAATTAAGGGTTAAATATATTTTTGTTTTCTTTAAGTTCATTAAAATTTGAAATTAGTCTTTTTCTTTTAAATTTACCAATTCAGTCATTTATTTTTAAAAATGCGTAAGTTTAATTATTTTAAGTAAATTTTATTAAGTTTATTTGATCTTTTAAACATATTTTATGATAATATTTGAATTGTTTATAATATTTGATAATTTTTATTTTAATGTTATATAAAATAAATTTAACAAAATTTATAAAAAAAAATTAAATCCATATATTTTTTAAAATAAAAAACAAAATTTTATATAATAAAATTTTAAAGAATTACTTATTCTAAAGTTTACTTCAATTTACCAACAAACACATATTTAACCCGAAAATTAATTATATTAAGGAGTTGGATAAATTGAAGTGTTGCGGTAATTAAAGATTTGATAAAAGAATTGGTAGAAGAAAGGAAGAAGAGGAAGAAGGAGTGTGGATAAAGCATGCTCAGCGCCCACCAATGAGAAGTCAGAGAAATCTCTTATATCAATCAAACCCACAAAGCTCTTCCTTTTCGTACCAAAGCCACACGCCTCAGGCCAAATCAGAGAGAGAGAGAGAGAGAGAGGAGAGGGTCAAAGTTTGCACAACTGTTCCAATTTTTCTTCTCTTCTGCTAGCGCCCCTCCTCTCTCACGATTTTCCCTTCAACATCTTCCACCTAAATTATTCCCCTTCCGTTATTTTGTTAGGGTTAGGGTTCTCGCGCCACAATGGCACTTCCATCCACATTCTCAGCTGCAAAATTTGAGGCTCTGTTCCTCAAATCATCGTCTTCCTCTTCCTCGCAATTTCCTTCAAGGGCATTATTACCCACCGCTTTTCTCGACCATAACAGAAAAACCTTCGTCCGGAGAGGGGTTGTTCGCTGCGGCGCTCAGCCCTCTGATGCATCCGTTGGTCCCAACAATGCTATCTCTCTCTCCGCTCTTGAGCTGCTCAAGACTTCTGCTGCCGATAGTAAGTCCGGATAACTTTTACATTTTCTTTTATTGCCTTTGTAATCTCGTTAATTCGCTATTCCCGTTTGTCCCCATCATTTCGATCTTTTTCCCCGGAATCCGCTTATGTTTGTCGTTTTGTTGTATATTTCCTTTGTTGGATAAAATCACTCTTGTTATTTATACTTGGTCTTGTATTTAAGATCATGTTAAATATCCTGAGAATTTCTTTGCATATTCTTCTCTGCAATTATCTTTGTTGGGTGATTTTACTGTTTGATCTGAATGTGGAATAGTATGTTGGGTGCTTGAAATATTAAAACAATTGCAGCATTACCTGGAACCATATCATCGCTATTCGATTAGTATTCAAAGATTGAGTTTTGCACCGAAGCATTTTCCCTTTTTGATTATTTTTGCTGTTGATGATTTTGTCATTGGTGTATTCAATTTGATTACGGGTTCTCTCTGTTAATGTTGAAAAGGGAAAAATGAAATGGAATTGGAATGTTCCAAGTGATTGGGCTTTTGTACTTCATGATGGAATTTTACGCCTAAACTATATTCTATGAAGGTCCAGGGGGATGTTTACACCAAAGGCTTTCATTGGTCGAATTGTTCCGGTTAATTATCTGAAGTTTTCTGGTTGCAGCTTTTAAATAATTTGTAATTAACCTTGACAGGGTATACGAAGGAAAGGAGCAGCATTGTTGTCATTGGGCTAAGTGTGCACACCGCACCCGTGGAAATGCGTGAAAAACTTGCAATTCCAGAAGCAGAATGGCCTAGAGCTATTGCAGAGCTTTGTAGTCTTAATCATATTGAAGAAGCAGCTGTTCTGAGCACCTGCAACCGAATGGAGATATATGTTCTTGCACTGTCTCAACATCGTGGTGTCAAAGAAGTCATGGAATGGATGTCAAAAGTATGTGTAAAGTTTATTACCCAGATGGTATCTAAAGCGCATTATTAAATATTTAAATGCCTGTTCTCTTTTGCAGACAAGTTCTGTCCCTCTTTCAGAGCTAAGCCAGCACCGGTTTTTACTTTACGACAATGATGCCACACAGCATCTTTTTGAAGTATCAGCAGGACTTGATTCTCTTGTTTTGGGAGAGGGTCAAATCCTTGCCCAAGTAAAGCAAGTTGTCAAGGTTGGACAAGGGGTTAACGGCTTTGGGAGAAATATCAGTGGGCTATTCAAGCATGCAATTACTGTTGGTAAAAGGGTTAGAACTGAGACTAACATTGCTTCCGGGGCAGTTTCTGTGAGCTCAGCTGCTGTCGAGTTGGCCTTTATGAAGCTACCTGAAGCCTCACTTGATAATGCAAGAATGTTGGTTATTGGAGCTGGCAAGATGGGAAAACTTGTGATCAAACATTTGGTGGCAAAAGGTTGCAAAAAGATGGTTGTTGTCAATAGAACCGAGGAGAGAGTTGCTGCAATACGTGAAGAACTGAAGGATATTGAAATCATCTACAAACCCCTTTCAGAAATGCTCACCTGTGCTGGTGAAGCTGATGTAGTTTTCACCAGTACTGCATCAGAAACCCCATTATTCTTGAAAAGTAATGTCAAAGATCTTCCTCCTGCAAGCCAAGATGTTGGAGGCCGTCGCTTTTTCATTGATATTTCTGTTCCCCGGAATGTGGGTTCATGTGTCTCAGACCTTGAGCATGTGCGAGTTTACAATGTTGATGACCTTAAAGAGGTTGTGGCTGCCAATAAAGAGGATCGCCTAAGAAAAGCAATGGAAGCACAGACAATCATTGCTGAAGAATCTAAGCAATTCGAAGCTTGGAGGGACTCGCTGGAAACTGTCCCTACTATCAAAAAATTGAGGGCTTATGCAGAAAGAATCAGGCTTGCTGAGCTGGAGAGATGCTTAGGTAAGATGGGTGATGATATACCAAAAAAAACACGGAGGGCTGTGGATGATCTTAGTCGGGGTATAGTGAATAAGTTGCTTCATGGTCCAATGCAACATTTAAGGTGCGATGGGAATGACAGTCGGACTCTTAGTGAGACACTCGAGAACATGCATGCTTTGAATAGGATGTTCAACCTTGATACTGAGATATCTGTTTTGGAGCAGAAGATTCGAGCGAAGGTAGAACAGAACCAGAAATGAAATCCAACACCAATTTCATTGATCATAGTGATTTATTCTCTCCATTAGAATAAGAGGAAACATCCTCACCTGTTAGGATCTTAGTTGCGTAGTTGAAACACCTAAAGTGTCCATGTGGTGCTTCGTCTGCTTGGCCTAACATCAAAGCGTCTGTGTTTCTTGGGTCATGTGTTTTTTTTCACCCCGTTCTTCCTCAGCCATCTGACTTTGTATTATACAAAATGAAGTGTTTTGTTGAGCTTTGTATTTACCTCGAATAATATTTTTCTAAAATGTGTCCCTGTATCGGGAATGTTAATTGTAAGTTTCGAGCTTCTATACTATAGAGAGGGTTGATTTTGCGCTTCCCGCGTCTTTCTTGGTCCAGGTTCATTCACACTTTTTTAGTGTTTTATATTTTGTAATATATATATATATATATATATATATATATATATATATATATATTTGGAACCAATTGTAACATCCCAATTTTAGCATCTTAAAACTAATAAAATACGATATTTCATTTTAGTGTTCAAAACAGATAAACAAATGTATAAAGTATATTAATATAGTCTTACAAATGATCGGATTATATAAATGTATCAATTATACATACTAAACATTTCTAACTCTAAACACAAGCTAACCACTTACAACAGATTCCCACTGAGACCTCCTTCCGACCTAAAAGATGGCTCCTCAACTTCCAAAGAACATACAACACAAGACAAAAACTAAGAAGAAGGGTACGCTAATGACTTTGAAAGAATTTTTTTAAACCATATAATATTGATATATCTAACAACTATATACAAGCATATATCCACATACATATATTTATAAACTACGACTCAACTAATCCGGATACGTGCATTGCGGTCGGATCCAGTCAGTTCTGCATTTGTAGTGGCATCTCATGCTCTGCAGAGCGACATATTAAGAGTGAAAACTCTACCACATGCTAGGTAAGTCCGTTAACACCTATGGTCAAGGAAAAACCTCTAGTCTAGGACCTCCTGCTCCTCTCACCACATACCCATTCCTCTCTACTTGAGAATTTGAATGATTATTAGAGCGTCATGATAACTGCCAAGACAATCCCTACCTCAATGTATACACTACCACAATCACTACTAATCCTCCTTAGGTTAGCATCAATCAGTCTTAACTCAGTCTCATATAAACAATCTCATACCATATACTCATCATTTATAATAATTACAAAGCTTCTATGATAACTAAAATACCACCCAATTTAACTCAAAAATACAAGTTTCAGGTTTTGACTCACTCGCTCAGCTAGTAGCACTCGTCCAACCACTAGTCCATTCTCGCCCTACTAGTACCACCCGCCCAGCCATTGGTACAGGTCTGAAAGTTCCTGACTTGGAAATTCGTCCAGCGAGTAGCACTATCCCAACCACTGGCCCATGCTAGCTCAACGAGTAGCACTCGCCCTACAGTATGCAAATCTGCATAATTCTGCAGATCAGTGTTCTGCATAATTCTGCATAATTCTGCAGATCAACTCATTCCCCAACGAGTAGGCTCGTCCAACGAGTAAGCAAATCTGCATAATTCTACAGAAACTAATTTAAGCAAAATTATACTTATTCAACCAGTCCATACAACTCCAAAACCTCCACCAAAGACCATTCGAGTATCAAACATTAATTCTATCAAAATATTCACACCAATTGCATCCAATTGCACCTATAGCATACAATTATTCTCAAACAACATATAAAACCATAAGTCAATTCACATATCACAACTCAATTCACATAACAAACACATAAGTCAATTACAGAATAATCATATAATAACATTCCTAACAGGTTTGTGAGACATTAATAGACATTAGATTCTCATACCTGTAGCCTGCTTAAATAACTCTATAAACGTCAGACGTCTCTAACTACACATAAAAACATCATAAGAATGATAAGGACATATCATTATGATCACTGATCAACAGAGACTGATATCGATAAATAAAACGACATATACAAGCGGAAGAGAACTTACATGCAACAGAAAACAGAAAAAACCAAAAAGACAACGAAAACTTAACTTATACGAACAGAGAAACTGATCGGTCCAAATTGAAGAGCTCACTGAGAGGATCAATCTTACGGTCTCGGTTCTTCAATCAAATGATCGGAAAGACAGAACTTTTAGAGAGAAGTCAGAGAGCTTTAGAAAAGTGGTTTTAGAGAGATAATGTGTTTTAAAATAATGAAACTCATTTATATCAATTCTATTTATACTAAAACCTTTTTAATATTAAAATAATCGAATCTCACTATTTTTATACCACTGTAACTTCTAAAATACTATTTTTTTAGGATTTTACATGAATCACTAGTTTATCTACAAGTATTGTTCTTGGAGTGTTTCTTCTATGTGTTGTAACATAGAATAGGAATATGGACTCGGAGGGGGATTATGACACTGAACTCTACTGTTATTTTACATCTACATTGAAGGCTGCACGTACTGGCATTGGCCAGTTAAAGCAATGAAATTAGGAAAGTTGATTAAAGCGATTAAAGGGAGAGGAGATTAAGACCTACTATGATGCTCATAATAGACTATGCTTATTGGATATGAAATGTATTTGGATATGATTATTCTAAAAATAATAAAATACGATACATAATAATATAATAGGTATATTAAAAAATTATAATAATTTTTAAAAATATTATAAATATACGATTATTATTGTATAAATTTAAATTAAAATAAATTTATAAATTATCATTATTATAAAAGTTATAAGTTATGTGATCCAAGTTAAAATAATGATGATCGCATATTAAGACAAAAGCGCAAATAAAAAAGCTAAAGAAACAAATCACTCGATTGGTCCATCAGCAATTCATCATATCAGGTAGGTCACTGCAGAACTCCAATTCTGATAAATAGGAAAGCTATATTAAAAAATGTTAGTAATATTTCCTCTTTACAAATATTATTTTCCTTTTTGTTTGCCTATTTGAAAGAGACATTTTTGTTTTTATTACTTTACTTGTATATATTTAATAGTATCATATTCTCAAATATCATATATTTGCAAATATTTTATTCATATACATCTTATATGAAAGTGATATAAGAGGAAATGCTATAATAAACTAGAGAGAAGTTAATTAAAGAGATTATTTTTTAGTTTTGCGTCATTTCCTTATAAAGCTGTAGAAAAAGACCAAAAGTAGCGTTCTCTCGTATTGTAGAATATCTATTGTTTGAAATAATTTTATAAGAATTGATAAACTGATTATATAACTTAAATTATACGGAAATTTAATTGTGTTTTTAATAAATTACCTATTGAATATTTAAAGTATTGTTGGTTTGTTAAAACTTTGATTTTATTGATTGAAAAAGACAATATAACTTTTAGAAATTTAAAATATATATAAAAATGAAATAAATATCTAAAAACAGACAGCAGAATCTCCTCAACCCCACCACCCCTGGTGTTTTGGGTGGAAGGTGCTTGATGAGTCCACAAGGATAGCCCAACACATACATTTAAAGAACATCTCTTACTCCAAACAGATTGAGAACACTTGCTCAAAACTACTGAAATTGCAGTGTTGTTACAATGCTTTGGACAGAAACCTTGAGGTGTCACTACCACCCTTCTACACCTTAACACCCCACACCGTTTCAGACCCAATGTTCTTAAATTCTCGTGACTCAACTAATAGACACCACATGCAAGTGTGAGAGAAAGGAACGTTGCATTGGTAATTGGCGTGAAAGAGCAACAGGGACAGCTAAAAGATCTATTAAATGAACTCAATTGACAATATGCTTAGTTTGTATTCTTGTGACCAAATATTCAATTAACATTTTCCCATGCATCAAATATAGCAAAATTATACCCTCTAATAACATATACACTTCATTTTTCTCACAAAGTACGTACGTAGTCGGCAAAAAAAGTAAATACATTTATATCTGGAAATCGTGAAGAATATGTAATACTTCTTTTAGTAATTAAACAGGCAAATTAATAAAAAGAAATAAAAATTATCGAATAAACCATCAATATATTTCCTTAATGTCATCCTATCTCCAGAGTAGTTTCTAAGATGGTAACTACCTGATGAAACCTTCAAATGTTGAATATCCAACGAACAAATCCCTAAGTTTATATATTCTATCATATCTAAAGATCAGATTGAAACAAATACGAAAATTTGAGGGATTATTGATGCATTTATTTAATTTTATGGAGCATTTGAGAGAGAAGTGAGGATTTTAAAGAATGAAAATGGTTGATATATTATCTTTGATTTGAAGCGGTGTAAAGAAACAGTAGTAGTAAAATTGGATTAGTTGATAGATTAGATATAAAGTTTTGATCCCTAGCCTAGAGTGTAGTAGCCCATGGGTTATTTATAGCGCAACACAAACTGACATAAAAAGCAGGGTCCTTTGTTGCGTAGGCCTGGAACAGACCAAAGCTAAAACAGAATTAGCGTTGTTGGTGGTGGTGTTTGTGAGGCACCTCGTGGTTCTCCTCTTCCTCCTCCAATACTCCTACTCATACTAACAGTAAGAATAAAGCATAACAGCACTGGGCCAAGAACAAGACGGGGAGATGGTGATGGATTCGACAGCTGAGACTCCTATTTGGGCTCCACACCTGACATCTCTGTTTCAGATCCTCCTCTCATGCTAACTAACTCAAATCGTTTCTCTCCATTTATCGTCACTCATCCATCCATGCCTACCCAATTTCTGCTTCTGAGCCCACCAACTAGCTGGAAACTTCTTCTCCATCCCACCAAACTAAGCTTCCTCACACACTTGTCCTCTATCATTTTTAATTTTCAAATTTGCTAGCTACTTGAACAATTTTCAAATTATAAAATTCACCACCAATAAGCGCAGGAGATAAATACCCAAAGCATGTATATGTATAAATAAATTCTCCCTCACTCGCGGATAAGGTGTATCTCATGTGCCTACTGTTTGCTTTGGAAATCTCATCTCCAATGTATAAGGACCTACAACTTATTTCCCCCTCCTTTTACCACCTTGAAACCCACAGTATATCTATCTATCTATCTCCCGTTTCTTTTATTTTGTCACGTAGCTCAGTGCAACGCTTATGATTGCATTTAACTTTGGGCCCCTTCAAATTTCATTTCTGAATTGCCAAGGTAAGGGGTAATTGAATGAAAGATGAAAGAAACTGAAAAAGCATATCATGTTGCCATGGAACGTAATCATTTGTTCATCATTAAGTTCTGTCTTCTGCCATGTTTTTCATCCAAAAGATGATTTTAGGCTCTTGGTAGTCCGCTTCTTAATTATTAGCCGCACAAACCCACTACATTAAAGCGACAACCAAAACAAAATCTTAAACATGACAATATCGACTTCCGAAAAGGCAAGCATAAAGAGAGAGACTTTATAGATTACTACTAGAATGGCATTTACAACTTTCTAGAGTCTACTACTACTTCTACTACCCTTTCATATCATAAACTACCAATCTGAAGATGGCAGCAGCGGAGTTTAGATTTGTTCTGGGTTGGGTTGTGTTGTGTGGTTGAAAAGCAAATGATTATAATGGGAAAACAAGAGTGTATATAAAAGGCACAAGACAGAAAGACATGATGGTGGAAGCATCCAATGAATTTCTCCCATTTAAGGGTGGGCCATGCCCTTTCCTCTCTCGTCATCTTCCAATGCAGAAAGGGCCGCGCCGTCTGCTACCACCTTGTCCCCATTCCATTCTACTACCATGCCCCATCCCCTTTTCTTACCCTCTCTCTTTCTCTCTCATATGCCTCCACATTTTTAAACAATAAAAACAAAACATAATTTAAAAAGGAAAATTAAAACCTAGCGTTTTCGAAGCCGTGCAAGTCGCTGACTCTGTTCAAAGACTTCCTCATCATCGCCACCTTAGCCAGCTTCTCCGCGGCTCTCCAAGCCGACGTTGGGGTAAGCGGCTCGCCATTCTCGTCCACCAGAGTCACTTCTCTCTCACTCCCTCTTCTCCGCTGTTGCACACTTTGCTGCTGTTGTTGTTGCTGAATCTGAACCTGCTCGTGCTGCCTCCGCCAATGAAGCTCTGCCAGCTCAGTCTCCAAGGCGCGCAAGTAGTCCTCAGCCGAAGCGGCGTTGGAGTGCATGAGAAGTGCACGCGCTGAGGCAAGCAAATGATGCGCGCTGGTGAAGTCAGCGTTATGCTCAAGAAGCCTCCTGGACTCTGCAATGGCTCGGGTAGTTATGAAGAGATTCCTGAGCCTCTGGATCCTAGTACCGGAACAACGCAGGCTCTGAGGCGGCGGTACCAGAAGACCCTGCTCCCTACCGTATACGATCTCCTGGCTAGCAGGGTCCTTATAAAGGCATCGTACAGCCATCACGTGGTGGGTCCCAGCTCCTGACGACGCGGGAACTCTCAACTCCACCAACAGCTCCCTCTCTTCCTCGGCGTACAAGTCGCCCAGCCGCACCGCCCCTGTGCTCAGCAGACTGGGCCTTCCACTGCACGAGTAAATCGCGCTCATCTCCACCGCCTCTGACTCAAACCCCACCTGAATTCTCAAATCCTGCACCACCACGCTCAGTAGCCCACCCACGCACTTCGCGAACGCCTCCTCCCCCGGTTCCTGGCTGAAACCGCTTTTCGCCCCGAACCCGAAAGCGTGAACGGGAATCTCGATATGCGCGAACCGCGTCGACGACACGTGACTCGACGCCTTCCTCTGACTACCACTGCTGTTACTCCTCTGATTCTGAACCCTCTCTTCTTGACCGTCTGATAACAGCATCACGCTCGCCACCGGGTTTCTCTCTCTGCGATCCTCCAACACTCTCGTCGCCTTCCTCAACGCGTCGCCTACGCTTGAGCCTTGACCTACCACGAGCCGGTCAACTATGCGTCGAGCCACGCGCTGACCTTGGGCCGTCATTCTGCGCAGAGGCAAGAGCCGTTTTGAAGTGGCTGAGAAAGCGACGATGGAGAGCCTGTCAGCGGGACCAAGCGATGAGATAACCAAACGCATTGCGCGCTTCAGCATGTGCAGCTTCGCTCCGGTCATGCTTCCACCAACGTCCAGCACGGTGACGAGATCTATCGGCGCACGCTGCGATGGCGCCGCGCTGCTCCGTGGCGGAGGTGGCGGAGGCGGAGCCTTCACTTTCAACACCAACGCGTAGGTCTCGTGCGTTCGGGAAGCCGAGATAACGGCGCACTCCGGCATGAGTTTCACCTGAACCGTTCTGGAATCTCCGTCAGTTGTATGGAAGGAATCGGAGTATGATTTTGAGGAGGATGAATTCTTCGTGTTGACGAAAAAGCCTTGGAACTCCCCGGCGTCTTCTTCTTCGTCGTCTTCTTCGACATTCTCGTCGGCTTCGGGAATAGGAATGATCCTGCCGCCTGAGGTGGGAGAGAGGAGTGGCTCATCGTCGTCGTAGGAGCGAAGCGAATCGGAATGTTTGGTTGGGGGCTCCATCTGGTTGTAGGTCTTGAAAACGGGGGATGTGTTTTCCGTTGTCTTTTTGACGTTGGCATTGGGGTTTTCGGTGGTCCTCTGCGCGACGTCGTTTTGCGTGGCGGATTGCGCAGCGAGGTTCTTGTGCGCCGCTAGTAGTGGGACGTCCTTCCACGTGGCGTTGCAGACGGGGCACACCAGGCTACCATTTTTGCGTACATGCGCTGCGATACACGGGAAATGAAACGCGTGACCACATTCCGCAGTGTAAATAGCCGTACCCTGTCCCGTCTTCACGCTGTTCAAGCAAATTCCACAGCTACTCTGCTCAACCACAACAAATCACAACCATTCATTCAAATACTTTAATATTATTATTTATCACCGCATACACAGAGAACGTAACATACCCTGAATTTGAAACTGTTCTTGAAGAGTGAGAGCTTGAGAGGAGAACGCGGTGAAGATGGATTTGAGACAGAAAGCGTTTTCGGAGACTTGGTTGTTCTGGGAGTGTTCTTGCTTTGAACTCTGGGGCTGTCCCTTACAGTAACTGTTTGAGAAGCAGATTCTGGTATTGTTGTGCACCGCAAGCGTGGGGTGGAAGGGTTGCTCCCTCCGGAGAGAAAACCCAAGCGGGCACAGCTTCTTGGGCTGGGGCTTGGGCTTGGGCTCCCGGGCTGTTTATCCGATATGGTAGAAGCTGGGTCGCGGGTGCAGAAGGCTCTCCTCCAACCAGTACCCATGTTTACAGTGAGAGCTACACCTGAGGAATATATATACACACACACAGAGAATCGATCCCTTTCTATCGCTTTTCTCAAAGGGAGAGAAAGATGAGGAAAAAACAAGTTTTGTTTGTTTTGATGAATCTGAAGGTGGCACAGAAGACAAACGAATTTTGGTAGAGGGGCATGGGATCAAACGAAAATAAGGCTAAGAGACAAACTAAAGGGATGGATTCAGATAAAAGGAGATATTCAGAGAGGCAGGGATGGCTCTTTCGATCTTCACTTCTCTTTCTCTCTCTCTCTCTCTCTCCCTTATATCGAGAAACCCAAAAGATCTCTGCAATTAAACGCCTTGAGAGAGATCTGTCTCTCTTTCTCTCTCTCTTTCTATGTGTCTGTATATGTGTAATTTGTACAAAAAGGGAAGGCCTGCTTCCTCTGCATATTTATATATGGTGCTGCTTTTCGAAGGAGAATAGTGACGCCAATTACCATCTACATCTACATCTACTTCCAATAATTAAACAAATCAAAAACCTAAACCCATCATTTACTACACACTTTTTACCACCATAACTGCCACCTCTTTTTTCCCCGCTCTCCCTAACTATCTTCTAACTAATCATTAATCATTTCTATTATTCTTTAACATATCACTCACAATTGCCAAAGCTGCTAATAAACATCAACCACTAAACAACAAACGTGATTCCTTCCGCCCCAATTAAATATTACACTTTTAAAACTAAAAAATCAACTCTTTATAAACATTATATTTAAATCATTAAAATCTTTCACGAACTCAAATCTCCCTCTTATTTGCACTTTTCATTAACTTTTAAAGTAATTTCTTATTAGTATTTTGAAATCAGACAAATGGTAGTAATCTAAGATTTCCATGCTTCAAACTTTGACTTCAACGTATTTATCTTCTTTCAAATTTTACTACTTTTAATTTCGAAGTCGTTTTATATGCTAAATTCGGCATAAGCAAACTCCGTAAGTTAAAAAATACAACTTTTTTTAGCAGTTTCGGATAGTATAAAGTATTGACAAGACCAGTTCATTTAATCTTTAAATCAGAGTTTTGTCAGTCCAATATTTAAATCATGTTTGAATCGAAGGGATTTGAGTTTGAAGTGAACCTGATTGTGCGTTAATTATTCAGAATATTCCTTTCACGATGCATAATAATCAAAGTTATAATAATTTGTGATTAAGAGGTAATTGTTTTGAAGATACTGTTGATGATGTATAGGTGAGAGGGGAAGTTGATAACCGAAGAGATGACGCAGTTCCCATGCACACCACCTTGTTAGTTGTGTAGTGTGGTGACACCTCCACACATACCAACACGTGCCACACAGAACTCAACCCTTCCTACTCCAATCTACTTCTACTCCCACCTCTCATGCAATGTTGGCCGTTTGATGCATCACCATCAAGAGCATCAAGGTGGGACCAGTGAGAGAAGATTCAATGTGTAACATCCACAGCCACAAAAGCCAATTCCAATTTTTACTATTCACTGTAACGATGCATATATTATACCTTGCTGCTGCACACAACAGTACAGTGTTTTTGAATTATTCGTGGAGTTTGGTGTGAAAGGTATGAGTACGTGTACAACGCCAAATTTACCCTGACATTAACCTCGGATTACAGTGTGGTAATTTTCACAAACAGTAAAACCTAGATGTCACCCCCAACTTTTGGAGTACACTAGTACTACTGCTACTAATTCTACTCCATGCAATGTTTTTTTGAGCAGGAGCTAGGAGAACGTAGAATAGAGTACAGAAAGGTGAAAACATTAATTGCCATAAAAAAGTCAGAATTACTATTACTACTACATTGTATAATAAAACACTCACTTATCAGACATCCACATGACCCGTCCTTTCTTGGTGTGTCAGTAGTTTGGAGACCTACGCAGAAAGCCCCCCCCCCCCCCCCCCCCCCCCCCCCCCCCCCAACACCCCCCCCCCCCCCCCCCACCACCCCCCCCCCCCCACCCCCCCCCCCACACAGACCCTACAAAAACCCTTCATCACAGGCCATACCCTCCCCTTTCTCTGTGCATGGGCCTTACCCTACAATGTCACTCACTTAACTTACACTTACCCAGTTACTTCTTCTATATTATTTCAACATTATTCAATCATTCACATCCCTACTCTTCATCTATATCTACAAGATTTAAACTTTATTTACGATGAACCCTAAAATTTGGATAAGAAAAGAGTTTTTTAAAATACAGTAATGGTATTAGAAGTGTCCTTGAAAATGAAGCAGAATGGTTTAGTGCAGTGTTGATTATTTGAGGAATAAAGAACTAGGTAGAGTCGTTGTTGACAAATGCATATATAGCCACCAAAATGAACCAGTAGGGGTAGATTTCTTAAAGCTATGAAACCTAGGTAGAGAAGTCACAGCCTCACACACAGAGGTGGGTTGGTACCTTCCCAAAAGAACATAACAGAGAGAAAGAGAGAAAGAGAGAGAGAGAGAGAGAGAGATTTGACTGCAAGTATCATCAAAGAGTCAATAATTTCGACACGCACGTCGCGAGGTTAGGTTAGGGTGCGACTTTCAATGCCGTTTCGCATCTAAACCCTAAGCGGATGACGTTTTCGTATGCTACTATCAGTACCTGTGTGTGTTCCTTCGTGCAATGCATAGCTAACAAAAACAAAACAAACCCACTCGTATAACTGCGTGCGTCAAATCTCATTTGTCAACTTTCCACAAATCCAAGCATTTATATATATACTTTTTATTTAAGGTATTCAAAGTTAACTACTATTTTGTTTTTAATATTGAAATGTGATGAGAAGGAAAACAGAATAATGATTATACATTATTAGAGCTTTGGTGGGTTTGAATATGAAGAGTTTACGAAAACGAAACTGTGGGAGTGAAATAAATAGAGTGATGAAAAGGAATACAAAAAATAGAAATAATGAAAGTGATGAAGAATTTGAGTGTGTTGTGATGGGCTTTTTAAGAATGGCTACGAGGGTGTAGCTATAAAGTTTGGTAGGTTTTAGCTCTGGTTTAAACCATATTTTGGTTCTTGCCCATGTCTGGGGAGACAACACTCAAACCCCTCTGTAAAAATTTAAAACCCACCTTTATTTATGGCTTTCCCCTTTTTATTGTGTGTAATGTGGGTGGGTGGGGGAAATCAGAAAAAGAAAATCAAATAAAACTCTTCTCTTCTCATTTATTATTATTATTATTATTATTTTTTAATTTCTGTAAAATGTTGATGCTTACCATTGGAATAAATTTCTAAAATTGGTGGCTCAAAAAACAATTAGTGATTATTTAATTAGGAATTGGGTTTACCTTTGTTGACTTTTTGAGTGATAATGTATGAATGATGGTTAGAAATGGAAGGAGGTAGAAATGGAGAATTATTTTTATATGAAAGGGGAAATGACAGAGGAAGAAATGTGTGTGAAAGAACACATAACTACCTCGGTACTCACAATGATGTAGTGATGTGCATGCATTAAATTTGTTGACCATATGATATCATGCGTAAGTGCCCACCACCGGATCTCTCATGATATGCATATCTTTTGTTTCCAATTAATGCTACATCTATGCTGATACTATATAATAAATAAATCATATACACAATTTTCAATTTTTATTTTATTTTATTCAATATTATTACTTTTAGCATAAATAAATATAACTTTCAATAAATTTACGAATTATTTTGAATGGTATAAAAAAATTTAATTTTACTTATAATGGAATTGGTAGACAATACTATCTGTCCAAAGAAGCAAGTGTTCCAAATAAAATAATTGGGCATCTTCACCAAACCATATCTTATGCACTTTATTTTTCTACTCCCGTAAGTTAAGATACGATTCATTGTCAAACATGTACTGCAAGTGTTTAGCAGCACAATCGGTAAAGATTGAAGAACAACCCTTGTTTTCTTTGAATCCGGATTTTATTTGTTGAATACTATAAAATATGGCATGAGTTATGATGCATAAATACAATAGGTGTATTGGATATAACACGTATTTGATACGTCAATATACTTATTTTAAACATATTAGGATACAATATGTAATAGATACGAGATATATCAATATTGAAAAAATGTACAATAAATCTTAAAAACATAATAAATATACGATTGTTATTATATGAATTCAAATTAAAACTATATTACTAAAGTTGTTTATTATCATCATAAAAGTACTACTATAAGAAAATTCTTAAATAATGACCAATTTTAATAACAAAAAATATGTTAGAGACCAATTTCCTAATTAAAAATAAATTATTTTGATAGTTAAAATCTTGTAGCTAATGTTAGTGACCAATTTAAAAACCAATTATTTTGATAGTCAAAACTTTGATAGTTACTGTTAGTGAATAATTTAAAAATAATTCATAATAAAGACTATTTTACTTATCAATTATAATTTTTTGAATTATTTTAGTTGTTAATATTTTTTAATTTTTAAATTGGTACCTAAATTGGTTACTATAGAGTGACTAATTATTCGTTGTCACAAAAATTGGTCATTATTCAAATATTTTCTTATAGTTTACTACGATTTTATAAAGTAGAAATTTTATTGACAAGTATCGATAAAGTATCCTAAAGTATCGGATATATGTTACTCAAGTTGAAGTATCGGTCCATCATTGGACATGAGTGTA
>Ga0214545_1005055_pt1 | contig 24190 bp, 12 predicted proteins | sample CNSS4metaG_FD_160064 | JGI IMG/M metagenome (GOLD analysis project Ga0214545, IMG submission 160064) | Root nodule microbial communities from cowpea collected in UCLA plant growth center, Los Angeles, California, USA - CNSS4 | ecosystem: Host-associated > Plants > Roots > Nodule | place: USA...
TTAAGAATTTACCATGACAACACGCATCCAATATAAAAACACACAAAAACACACAATTTAAATAACACCCAAGTGGCACACATAGGACTCGAACCCAAGTCCTCACACACAATAGATTGCTCTCAACGACATGAGCTAGTACCTTTCCACGTCATAGCTCCTCGCATTTATTGCTTTAAATATTCTCATTATCCGTCCTAACTAAATAATTAATTAAATAACTATTTAATTTTTCCGGGTCTTACATTACACATGTTGTAAATAATCTCATTGGCTTAGGGAAGGAGTTTGACAAGGAAGAATTAGCTAAAGTGTCTTGATAGAAGTTGGCAACCCCAAGTCACAACAATTTTTGAATCCAAAGATCTTTCGACCTCACTGCCTCCGGTAAGCTAAGGGAGCATGAAATTGAAATGAACAGGTTAAAAGAGCAAGACAACCATGAGAAGAAACAAAAGAATATTGCTCTGGAAAGTAGCAATCAGAAAACTAGTGATTCAGATGAAGAAACAACTAAGATTAGTGACAATGAGAACCTAAATCTCCTTGTGAAAAAGTTTGGAAAGTTTCTCAAGAGGAAATATAAAGATAAAGGTAATAAAAGAGGTTCTATTAAAAAAGAAATGATTATGGTAGCACTTATAGCTTTACATGTTATAATTGTGGGAACACAAGGACACATCAAGATTGAGTTCCTAACTTTAATCAAAGCAAAGAGAAAAATGTTGAGAAGATACAGGAGAATAAGTCAAAGGAGAAAAAAACATACATAGCATGAGAAGATAATGATGATTCAACAAGTAGCTCATCTCAAGAGGAAAATGAAGAAGTCAACCTATGTCTCATAGATGGCTATGAGTCATCTTCATCAAGTCAGGAAAGTTCTATATCTTTAAAGGATAAAAATGGTTACTATCAATTGTTGCATGCATTTGAAGAACTGCATGATGAAGCCAATAAAGTTGTTGTAATGAATAACTGATTAAAAGGTTTAAATAATTGGCTTGAAAATTGAGTTAATGCACTTGGAAAGGAATAATTGGTTTAAAATAAGATTTTGAAAACCTAGACTTGATCTATAAAAATGTGACATGTGCATGTGAGAATAATCTGGTTTTAAAAGTTTGTAAAAATTAGACTGATTTTGAAAAAAAAAGTTAAATACCTGATAAAAAATTATGCAAGATTTATAAAAGGAAAAGTTAATTTAAAAGGCGTTCTTGGATCTCAAACTTGTAGTTACGTATTGGCAAGTGTACCAAATTGTACAAGTAATACAATGGACAAGTCTTGATATCGTATTCCACAAGGACTAATGTGGTTTAAATTAATTGATGTGTTATTGATAAAGGATGAGAATACCAAAACATTTGTGGTTTAAAGGAAAAATAAATGTAGAATTAAGATGTAAAATATAAACAGAAATTGACACAATGGAAACAAATAGCTTGATTGAGAAAAATATAAGATAAAAACTTCACCGAGATTGGGTTTCACAATTCCATTCAAAGTAAAAACAACAAACAATATATTCCTATTTTCGTCTCTCACACTCACATCGTTTGTAACATGCCTCGATTTTGTCATAGACAAGCCTAAACTAAAATAATAAAAATTCTATGTCTAGAAATGTTTACTATTACGTTTGCATTAATGATCAATATGTCGATGCTTAATAATGACTATTAATGACATATATGTCTACCATGTGAAATCAATAGCTATTTTATCCTATTTAGGTTTCCCAAACTATCTTTCGGATTAGCCGGTACTCCATATATGCACCATATCTGGAACATGCAATTAAAGATCATAATCTGGGTTTCTAAACTATCTTTCAGATCATTATGGACTCCCGCATGTTCAAAATTCATAGACTGTAAAGCTAAAAAAAGAATAAAACATAAGAGATTGTAGAAAAGAATTATCTTGAATGAAAAATTTACAGAGAATTAAGAATACATTACACCCAACCCCCCATGAATGAGGGAGTTGGCTACTCTTAGACGTATTGAACACAAGACTGATGTTGAAATTAAATGCCTTGATCCTTCAGAATGCCCTTCCACCTTCCAATGTAGAGATATTAAGTTTCTTTCTCTACAAATGTGTTTTTGACCTTTGTCATGACCTCAATTTATAGATTTTTCGAAGTTGGCAGTTCGCTGGGCGAAAACAACATGATTCGTTGGGCGAGATGTGCTTCACTAGGCAAATGGCTCAAATCTAATTTGGGCTTGCAACTTTGTATTTGATTTTGTATTTTGTATTGGAACTCCCTGTTGGATTTATCTTTTTTAATCTTCTGGAACTCCATATTTTTGAATTATTCAATTATTCTCTTAAACTTGAGTAACTAACTTTATGGATAATTGATATTGTTGATAATCTTTGGTTAGTCAATATTCCACTTATTCTGCTGACAATCTCTCCAAATCTCTAAGATTTCCACTCATTTACAAAATATATACCCATTATTTATCTTTCCCCCTTTTATTGAATAAAACCAGAAATATTAAATAAAATCTAAAAGTAAAATAATAATTAAACATAAAATAAATAGAATAAAAACATGATAATGCTAATTATCACTTGTGTTTTAGGAAAAGCTGGAATTGTATACATTCCCCTTTCTGAAAAGAAGGTCAAGAAGTTTTCAAAATTATTTTCTATGAGTAAATAAGATGATATGCTTTTTATCTCTTCCGATTACTATCAAAGAAAATGTCATGTTGCTAAAAACTGGAAAAACAGAAAATATGATGTGCCTAGAGGTGTTTTGAAATGGATTCCGAACGACTTAAGAAAGGATTAACCTTGCTGGACCCAATTCACTAAGGGTAACTATATGTTGCTTAATCAGTTTGGCAGGAAATTCAAGGTGATAAGAAAGATTTATGATACCTTGATAGTGGTTGTCTAGGCACATGACCGAAGATTCTAAGAAGTTTGCAAATTTGTACTTCAAAAGTAAGGATTTGTCACTTATGGAGATAATAACAAAGGGAAGATTCTTGGATCTGGAACAATAATCAACAGATCTTCATTCAACATCAAGAATGTGTTATACGTAGAAGAGCTGAAATATAATTTGATAAGTATAAGCCAACTATGTCATAAAGGCTACAAAGTTGTATTTGAACCTAAGTATTGTGTTAGTTAGATAAAGACTTAATAATTTGAATTCAAAATTCAGAATCTTAAAAACCAAAAAAAAAAGTAAAAATATGGTAACAAAGCTTCAATTCGAAATGCAAAAAAATTGTAGAACATAATCTTTTTAATGGACCTTTTTAATGTCTATAAAAAACTTACAGATATTTATAACCTATTAAAAAAGTTTGTATTTAAGATGGGAACAAAACCTCAAAATTGACAAACTAAAAAATTTAATAAAAGCGTGTGAATAATGAAAAATAATAATAATAAAAATTGAAATATGATATAAAATAATAAATAAATAATTAAATAATGCCATCGCTAATAAAAAAAACTAAATAATAAAATATAAAAAATAATACTTGTAGTACTTATGTTAAATTTAAATATTAAATTAAAAAATAATTTCAAAACTCTTACTAAAAACTGAAAATTATGAATTTTTAAAACTTTTACATGGAAAAAAATCTGAAATTAAAAAAAAATTAATGAAAAAATGTGAATAATGACAAATTATAATAATAAAAATTAAAATATAATATAAAATAATAAATAAATAATTAATAATGACATTATTAATAAATTAAATAATAAAATACCAGAAATGATAATTCATTTAAAAATTATAATACACTTATGTTAAATTTAAATAATAATTTCAATAAAAAAATAAGTATATTATTAAAAAGTGAAAATTATAAGTTATTTCAATTTTAAAAAAATATAAAAATAACTATCCATCTCAATTTTAATATCTTTCTACAATTAAGATTTATATTATTAAATTTGAAATTCATAGTATATAAAGATGATTCTTTCTTTTGGTATGCAATTACTTATTTCTAATTTACTCTTTATAATATAATTATTTATTTAATTTTTAAAAAATAATTTTTAATTTTACATGTTTTCTATACAACTGTTCTAACAAATATTATTTTGATTCACTAACATTATTTCCTCCCTCTTCTTTTTTCCATTCAGAGATGGACCTTCGTTATGACAAGGGAGCCACGACTCCCCTGACATTTTTTTTAATATTTTTATATATATTTAAAAAATATTTTTATATTATTTATATTAATTTAGTTTAGAACAACTTTTTTAAAATTTAAAAATCATGTTTTGCCTTTCTGTTGTAATTTGTTTTTACTTCTTTATTTGATTTCTCTCTCTTTCATACTTTCATCTCCTATTCTCCTTTTTTTTTGCTATCTCAATTTTCATCATCGATCTCTTATTATTTTCAAAAGCAAATTGCACCACGACAAAATTAAAGAATTAAGAAACATTTTGGACTAAATAAATTTTCTTTTGAGTAAGTTCATTTTTTATATTTTACTCTTGTATGTGGCTTTTCTATGCTTTAGGCATATATCTATTTGTTAGAGATTATAAAATCATGCTGTAATTGTGTATCAAACTTTTTTTTGTGTAAATAGAACTATTTTAGGATTTGAAGTTGGGTAAAGGAAGAACATTAAGAATATATTTTAAGGTAAAGGAAGCTAATCATTTAGAAGTTGTTAATTTTCTTAAAATATTGAGTCTTGATTTTGAGATTTAATTTGAACTATGATCATCTTTATTGAAAGAGATATTGCAACCAACTTTAGTTATGATTAAATTATTGAAGATTTTAAGTTATTGAGAGAGCGTAAAGGAACATTCTAACTAAAAACAACTTTTGCTTTTTTTAATATATTATTGTTGTTCATAAACTTTATGTTATACTTTCATATATATTATTGTCATATGTTTGAATTATATTATCATGTGTACTTGTTTTGAAGAGAGAAAATGATGTTAAAAAATCCAAACTTTTTTTAATTAAAAAAAATAATTTATTTATAAAAAAAAAATTTTACCCTCCTAAATTTTTTATCCAATTTCGTTACTGTCTCCATTTATTTCATTTTACTTTTAATAAATATAAATTTATATTTGTATATTAATTTAATAATATTATAATATAATTATCTATTAATATAATATTATTTCTATTTTAAAAAAATACGTATATACAGCTGTAATAGTGCCCGTATTTACGTTAATATATAATAATGAAGTTTTTATTTGAAAATTGAAATCTCAAAATAATCGTAAAACTATGGTTACAACGTTTGAATTTAAAATTCAAAATTAAAAAAAATGTAAAAAGAAAATGAAATCTTTTTCAATGAACCCTTTTAATACCCTTAAATGATTTTCACATATCCTAACATATAAGAAGAGTTCTTATCTAATATGAAAACAAAATCTGAAAGATGAAGAATTTAACAAATTTAATGGTTTATAAATATTAATAATCTATTATAACACGCAATAATATTTAATAATAATATAATAACGCTGGCATAATAATAATAATAGAAATTGAATAACGATTCCTCCTGTCTAAGATGAAGTGGTAGTCTATACCAGAGACACTTATCATGATAAAAATATACAAATATTTTCACTAATGCAAAACAAGATCGGTGAAAATTATAAAGAGAGATTTCGAAAAACAAGAATAACTTTCAATTTTAACTTCACTAAACAGTATCATGTAACTTTTGTAGTTGATTTTATTTAATAAAATAAAATTTTGCTGATCATTTATTATATGAAATCATTCATAGTTTAAACAATTTTCCTCTTACTAATAAAGCTTAGTTATATGTATAAAAAGTGGGTACAAAAGAATGATTTGGTATGCAGCACATTAGTGTATATGTATAGATTGATAAAGAATGAAAAGATTAAAGCATATAGTAAAAGAGGACCCTTTCTTTCTAAGCTCATGAATCTCTCCGCCTCCCTTCCTTTTCTCCTCTCTCCTCTTCATAACCATTCCCTTTTCTCTCTCTCATGTTCAACTGCTCCTTCTTTTAAGCTTCGTCATGCATGTTTCCATACATTAAACTTTTTTACCTTTTCTTCTTCTAAAAAGAGAGGGCAATTTAGATTTCCTCCTTCAGATTCTTCATTTCCTTTTTTGCACGCATACAACAATACTCCACACTTTCTAGTTCCACAATATTAACAATAACACTAACATTAAACCATCCATACATATATCAATATCATCATCGTCATCATCGTCCTCATGGGTCGTGTTAAACTCGAGATAAAGAGAATAGAAAACCCCGTCAATAGACAAGTTACATTCTCAAAGCGTAGAAATGGCCTCATCAAGAAAGCTTACGAGCTCTCAATCCTATGTGACATCGATATTGCAGTCATAATGTTTTCGCCTTCCGGTCGTGTTAACCACTTTTCTGGTCGGAGGAGGTACGCATGTTGTCATTTCATTTCATATCAAAACATACTTGCTGCAGCTTTTCTTCTTTTCTAATTTCATATTAGCATTCCAAGGTTTTGTTTTGGCCCACCTCGTGGAAACGATTGCGAATAACTTTTACGATAGTGATTTGGAGAACATGAAATGTATGATGAAATGCCGCATATAGTTTCACAAAATAGTTAAGGTTTTTCTTTGTTCTTGTTTTGATTGTTAATGTTTGTTTCGCTTTTTCACCGAATGCCTCTATACCCTGGAAATTGGGATCTTGACCAACATATTTTTTTTGTTTTTTTCATTTTTCAAAGTTAACCTTCACAATTTATATAGGCAACTAATATTATTATCCCAACCAAAGCAAATACCAAGTAGTTAAATTCTTCCAAGAAAAAGGGGCAGGTTATGCAACATTTAAGAGCTAAATCACATAGCTTTTTAAATTCATAACCTTTATAGAAATATTTATCATTACTTTGATAGGTTGAAATATAGTGTAGCATTAACTAAACATTATATGTCATTTATTATTTAACTAGCTTTTGAGTGAAGATTTAAGCATTCCGAGTGTCTGGATTTAAATATGATTGCAACCATTGTTAGTATTAATAGTATTATTTTATTAAAGTTGTCTTCTCTTTAGCCTGTTAATTTAATTTCTTGGTTTTTATAAAAAGTTATAATCATATTGTTACTGTTATCAGAATTGAGGATGTTTTTACTCGCTACATTAATCTTCCAGACCAAGAAAGAGATAAGTAAGTTATGAACATGCAACTTGATATTTTTCATGCGATAGGGTGGTTGTTATAACTTTTTTTTTTTATCACGTTCTTCATTTTTAATTGTTATATGTTTCATGCAGTGCTGTAAGTTTTCCAGAGATACCATACCGCAGGTATATATCTCTCGGGAACACCTTCTTTTACTTTCTCTATTTCTCATTATTTTGTTTGTAATATAATACTTAATAATATTTGTTCAGTGTACTAATTTGTTTCTTATTTACTTATTGCAGGGGTATTCAGAACAAGGAGGTATTTTCACTTATTATATTTGTAAAAATAAAATCATTATATAGTTATCTTCATAATTAATTTAGTTCAATAAAAGCTAATTATTTTAATAGTCTTTCATATAAATTAACAGAAGAGTTTATACAAACACAATAAATGACTTTCAAGAGTCTAATCGTAACTGCTAATGTTTTATAAGATTGAATTATTTCAAATAAATTTGTTAAAATTTCCTCTAAACACCTCCCAAGTAAAATTTACTTTCTGGTTGTTTCTTTCTTCCAAACCTCACTACTTCCATAAATGTTCCATTTGTAGTATTTGCTAAGGACACTTCAGCAACTGAGGAATGAAAATGACATAGCTCTTCAACTGGCCAAGTTCGTATAATGTTAAATATTTTAAAAATTCAATTATTTTCTTAAGAATTTTTTTTGGAAGGTGTAATTGTGCTAATTGTTGTTTTTTTTCTTTCCCACTGTTTCATCTACGGCATCAAACAAGTCCGGGAGACATTAACTCTGAGATTGAGGTAAGAAAACCATGCAGTTGCTCTAAATTTTCTCTTCCAACCATGGTGACAAAATCACCACCAAACGTAAATTCATCAATTTGAAGCACATAAACCAAAATGAAATTAAAAAAAGCATTACAATAAGAACTCAATTTTAATTTCAAAATGTTGAGAATTTCTTCTTCATTTTATAGGAACTCCAACAAGAAGTTAATAGGCTACAACAGCAACTTCAAATGGCCGAAGAGCAGATAAGGTTCCTTGACAATAAAAATACAAATAGTTTATGCTTATTTTCATTTTAAGTACTTAATATTTATTTATTTTCTACTTTTCGACAATGAACACAGGTTATATGAACCCGACCCATTAAAGATGTCATCAATGGCAGATCTTGAAAACAGTGAAAAGCACCTTTTAGATGTCTTGACACGAGTCATGCAGAGAAAGGTTGCTAATATGCTTTATATCAGTCTTTTTCTTGTTAAAAATGAAATTTTTATCAGGAAAAAGAATATATGAAGGGAGTATTTAGGCTACCCTAATATGTATACACCAGTGTAGTTTATAAAAGAAAGATGATTACAATTAATAATTTTGAATCTAAGGGTACATCTCTAAGAGTTTCATCTGTACATACATTATAATTTCCCTTCAAAATAGTGTGGAGTAGTAGGATAAATCCCACTAATTAGTAAATATCAAACCTGAATTCCCTTTTCTTTTTATTGGCAGAACAAAATATGCATAAATAGTCATACTATTGGAATTTCACAATCTATTTAAAAAGACTTCAACAAGTTAGTCTCGTATATTACAGTCAAAGTTCAACTGAAAACAATTATGCAGAAAGAGAGTAGGAAACATTTCTTTACTCTGTCAAAATTGTTTGACTTACTCACTTCAACAAATTGTGATGTTCTCTCATGTGTTCTTACTTGAAACCATTACATTGAGTCTTATCTTTGATTAGCAATACTAATCCAACATAATATTCAGATGTTGCCCAAGTTGTTCTTACTGAGTCGCCTGACTTTCTCCAAAAAATCCATGAAACCTATATTGCACAATCTCACAGCTCTTGTCCTGTTTAATGTACCATGAATATGTAGGACTCAGTGATGAAGTTAAGCCTCCATATGGCCATATCGGGTTTGTTGAGATTTCCAATTTGTTTGACTCTACCTTTGATAGCATATGAATCAATTTCTTCATAAGATTTGAATGTATTATTCTTTATCCTACAAACAAAAAATGAGAACCAACGAGCCTTCTTCAAAAGACTAGTTTTTACTTATATTTCTCACTCATTCTTATCAATTCTTATTTTTGAATTATTTTGTCTATCGGCAAATAAATAAATATATTAATGATAAAGCACTTGAGGTGCTTTAACTAGTAAAATAATAGTTCATCAACTACAAATCTAGCAAATTTAGTATATAACTTTAGCTACCAAGATCATGTTCAACTTCCTATAAATTTTCACAAAGAGCTTTTGTATACTATTCTATGAACACAGGTAGAGTGAATACATATTCTTTTACTCATTATGTTCTATTCAACCCTCAAACACAATATATCAACCTATCACCAGTTACATACACTACTCTTGCATATTGAACATGCATGTAGAGAAAGTGGTTCTAATGAATTCTCAGATAAAATTGTCCTTACACTTATTGTACAAAGAACTCAGAAAAGCATATTATAGAGTGATAATTCCATTGATAAGAAAAGAAACAAACACTATAGACTATAAAGTCTAGGTTATAAGTCAGAAACTCCGTAAAAGTAGCCTACTATTATCCCTAGCACAATAATGCAAAAAAGATAATGGATTTCTAAGCTATGAATCTTAAACAAAGTATAGGACATAGACACTAATCAAAAAATGAAAAATTTACATTTGTCATTTTATGTTTCTGTCATGCCCATGCCTTCACTTGGGCCAAACTAAAAATCTCTTCTACTACATCATTCCTAAAGACAATATTGTTACTATAATTCTATAGAGTCCACACTATAACAATCCACACCCCTTTCCATAACATATTACCTTTGTGGTTTAGCTCTAATAGATGAAAATGCTCAAAATGTGCTTGAATTTGGTTATGGCTTACCCTCAAGTTCCCAGTCTATTTGTTACACATATTCCATATTTTGGTAGCCACTTTATATGTAAGTGGAAGATGATTTATGGACTCATTCCCAGTCTATTTGTTACACATATTCCCTATTTTGGTAGCCACTTTATAGGTAAGTAGAAGATGATTTATGGACTCATTCCCAGGCTATTTGTTATACATATTCCATATTTTGGTAGCCACTTTACAGGTAAACAGAAGATGATTTAAAGTCTCCTCCTGCTCATCGCACATAACACAACTAACATTGTTTAAAATGACCCCTCTAAGTCTTAAGTTACCCATTGTCCACACGCCATTTAGAATAATCTGCCACACAAAGAACTTTGTAGAAGAAATAAACTTTACTCTCCAAAGGCTCTCAAAGAATAACCCTCTTTTTGAATTGTGGTTGTGTTTTATGTCTACATAATCTTTTCTATGAATAACTTCTAAGCACCTAATTCACAAACATTAAACTACAATACATCTCCTTGATTAATTTTATAGGTTTTGTGTTTTAAATATACTTATACATTGACCTTATACAACAAACCAATACGAAAAATTTACATTAGGGTATTTGATTTTAAATCCAAGTCCCCTCCATTGTGTTATAGTACAAACTTCCTCTTCATCAACCTTTCCATTTCTAACTCATGGTTCTGATACTATTATACTAAGAGGTGAATTTTAAGTCTAACTCAACTCCAAAAAAATGACTTAAGGTGAGGTTTGCACCCACTTATATATATTAGAACTGTCAAAATATGTTGGAACCTACGGGACAACTTGACCCACCACGGGTTTAGACCGAGTTGGGTTGAGAATTTTTACAAATTTCATTATGGGTTGATTTTTTACCGGACTCACCAAGAATCGACTCACCCAGGTTGAATCCGTGGTGAGTCGGGTTGGCTCGTCAACCCGCAAATAAAGGGTCACACAAGTATTTTTTGTTAAGTTAGGCTTTGCATTTGGATCAGGTTAAATTATTTTTTTTAACCAACATAGATAATTTATATTTTTGTAATTTTGATTTGTATTTAAATTGTATTAAAGTTTATTTAGATTTTAATTAGAATTATAATTTAATTTTAACTGAAAAAAAATTATAATTTTTTTAATTAAATGAGCCTGTGACTAAAACTTTCGAAATGTGTTGTAGTTGATAATGGGAGACAATAGTATTATCTACTTAGTTATAGCCCTTGTCCCCTGAGCTATTTTGCAAGTAAGAAATAAATGACATGTTTTTTCCACCATTAAACCACACATGACACACTATCTCCTATTGCAATTTCTTTTAATAGCAATCATGTCTTATCGTTTTCCATATTTTTGACTCTAATATATCTTTTCATAGACCCTTTTAATCATTCCTTAATCTCCATCTCCATTTAGGCAGAGAAGACGCGTTAAACAAATTTAGATCTTTGACTTTCAAATCTTCTCTTCATTTGGTTTACAAACATTCTTCCATTTAACCCATACTATCTTTTTTAATTTCCTTCCTCCATCCCTACAAAAATGTACTTTGCATTTTGGTCCTACCTTAGTTAATAATTTAAAGAGTGACAAGTAAAAAAGTGGTAACACGATAAGAACAGATTTTAATAAATACACTTTTCTTGCCAATACCTGCCCATCCATCTGTTCTGTTAAAAATTATGCAGTTTTTCACAAATTTGTAGCATTTCTTTTTCCCTTTTATTCTGCAATGTGACTTATTATTTATTCATGGTGTTGCAGGAATACTTAATGAGTCACCATCTATCTTCTTTTGACCCATCTAGTATTCAGGTAATTAATGAATGTAAATATTAAGATGTACACATATATACACTTCAATAAATATTTTCGGATGAAAAAAAAATGAGTTGGTTGAAATTTTAAATAAATGATGAATGTACAATTATGAAAAAAAATTAATTATAAATGTTTATATATAATTATATTTTGTTTTTGTTTTCAAATAGAATAATTATTTTATATAAATTTAGACTCTATTCACAATATTAACATTTATTTACAAATCATAATATATAGTTAGATACCTTTATTACCTGGACTCTATTCTAAATAATAATCAATTTTAGTGATTAAAAATAATTAATTATTATCGATCAATTTAGATATTAATTCATAAATTAAAATTTATTGATAACTAAAATAGTTTTTAAAAAAAAATAAAAAATTATAATTAATTTTTAAATTGGTAACTAAAATAATTTATATTATGAATTGGCATCAAATAATATACTAACAAAATTTTGATTACCATAGAAATTAGTCTTTAAATTAGTTTCTAATTAGAAAATTGATTTTTAAACATATTTTTAGTCACTAAAATTAGTTATTAACAAAGAATTTTATTGTAGTGAATGGTTATCTCAAAAATAATTATAGTGATATATTTTATATGTTAAACATATGAACATTTCACTATGATAATATATAGTATATAATTGACCTCATTTTCATAATATAAAATATTATAAATGTTTTTTTATTTTATGTAAACTGGCATATTATTATGTATATGTTGTCGTATTTTATTATAATTATTTAAAAATAATATATAAAATTATTTTAATCAAGTAATTGTATAATATTTCTAATAATAATAGTATACAAAAACAAGTAGTAAAACTGTAATACAGGTTTTCATTTAGTTAACTAAATAAAATTATATAATTATGCAGGGAATACCGACCTCTTTCGACAATGTAGGTTGGTTGCAGGATGGGAGTCAAAATCATGCTCAGATTTTTGATGCATCTGCTCCGTTAGATCCTCTCAGGTTTCTATTGCATGTGTTTACAAGTTTCTTAATTATGACATTTTCTTTTAGATGATTATAAGTTTTCATGGATAATATTTATATATATAATACAATATAATATAATACAACATAACATTATAATATAATATAATATAAAATAATATATAAGAACATCTGAGTTTCCATACAGATAATGAATTACATAAAAGTTAAACAATACATAATATTTTACTGAGCATTTTATTTTCATCGTACATGGCATGCATAAAATTCAGACATTACACCTTACCAGTTTCGTTAATCATAACTCTTTTTTTTTCATTTAAATTACAAATGCTTATTTTTTTAATCACATTTGCACTTTTATTTATCTGTCATCTATTTTTAATATATATATGGTTATTATTATTATTATTATTTAAAATATGAAGAAGATAAAATAGAAACATTTATGATTATGATATTCAATGAAGTACCGTTAATTTTACATTAAAATGATTGATTTATATTTCTAATAGGCTTGTAAAGTTGTACTTAAAAAGTAGGTTAACAAAATGGGCCATCTAAGCTTGCTTTAGTCCCTCACCTTTGGCCTGTCAAAAGTGAACTGGGTTGGGTTGACCCGTTACTGAAAAATGGGTTAGAAGTTGTAACCCATCCCGTTACAAGACGGTTAGTTGGCAGGTCGGTCCATCACTTTTTTAATTTTTTTAAATATTTTTTATTTTATTTTATTATTTATAAAATTTGTTTATATATATATATACTTATAAACAAATATCTAGAGCATATTTAATTATATAAATATTTTTTAAACTTTTAATTTATCTTTAATTGAATAAATTAAAATATATATTTACATGTTAAATTACTCTATTATAACTAATAATTGGAACTTAATTTGTAAGTGTCAATGATTTAAATTTTGATAATATTGTATATTTACATTTATTAAAAAGTATAATATAGAAAATTTAATTTTTTAATTTTTTAAAAATTTTTAAAATTAAAAAAAGAATCATCAGGCTAGGGGCGGGTTGACCCGCTTTTGGTTCGCCAGTTTGATGGGCTAGCCGGGCCAAACCAAAACAGGCTAGCGGTAAGAAAACTCCAACCTAGCAGGTCAGACCCACTTTGACACACCTACTTGTGATGTTATTTCGTTCTCATGCTTTAAAATACACTATTTTAATGATATAAAATATATTAAATAAAAATTAATTGAAATCAATATATTTCGAAACATTACAATGAAGATAACATCATAAAAGAAAATATTATCAAAAAAATAATAATAAGGACAATTTTTTATTTTACGAAAAAAAATCATATTTGTTAGAATAATTACATCATTACATATTGATTATTAATAATAAGATAGACATGTCCAGGGACTTGTCTTCTACAGTGTATGGTTCATTTTCTCAAGGGACAAGTTCAAATGCTGCTGATCCACGAGGCATGGGAGAGTGTCATGTATCAAATCCAAGTGATGGAACCCTTCAAGCATGGCCTCAATGCTACACGTTGTATCCTCATCATCATATTCAACATGACATGGTGGGACCTGACATGCCAGATATGATGCCACACACACAAGTTAACATCCCAATCACTGCCTCACACGTGGAAGCACCCAAGAATGAACCTGTAGATTTTGACCAGTCTAAACAACAATCTCAAACTCAAACTCAAACTCATCCTCATCCTCATCAACATCAGCAACTCAATACTCAATGACACATACCACCATCCATCATAATGGCACATGAAGTCTATCATAGTTCATATGCCATGTCTCATTTTCACCCTCTTATTTTTAGTTATAAATGTGAAGCATGTCATAACTTCACACTTGGTTTGTGTAAGATTAATTAAGTACATGATAATCATTTGATCATGTGCATAGAAAATGTACATCAGATCATCCTTGTATTACAAATTAATAAAAAAAATGTAACAAGAAGCAACAAGCACTTGTTTTGTTCTATTTTTCACATTCATAACAAATCTAAATCTTTACTAGGGCAAACCTAAATGATTTATTGAACCATACTGCACACAAATTTTAGTTTTATCCTAATTCCAAAATGTCATTCATTGATAAGACTAGGATCATTTTTATTTTAATAAAAAGCTATAAGAGTATTGAATATACTATAATTTTATGGAAAGAGTATGGAGAGTAAAGGGTTAAAAGTAAAAAAGTGAAAATGGACTTCACATTACAAATAGAGAGGTTAATATTAAATTGCTAAACTCATGTGTGAATAATTGACACATTATGTTACTAAAAAAATATTTTATTTAATTTGCTATAATAAAACTTAAAAACGTTTATCATATTTAATATTTTCCTATAAATTTCACGCCAAATATTTAAATGATTAAATCTTTCGTGCAATCTGAACTTGACTCGTCTAATGCATGCCTTCATTTAATTCATCTATCAATTCTTCCATTGGAGTCGTCTAATGGAAGTACTTATCTAATAAGGATATTCGACATTCAACTTCATGAGTTGATTTTGACTCATCTAATACAAATAATATTCTAGTATCTTTGCATGCTCATGTTGACTCGTCTAATGTTATGCTTTGACTCGTCTACTACTTGTATGAGTCTAATGGCTTGCCTCATTATGTTGACTCTACTGGTTAGTATTCTTATCATCTGAGTTCAACTAAGTTTGCACTGTTGGAGTCATATGGTGACTTTAGTCTTCTAACATCTCAATACTCTTCGGTTGTCTAACGACTTAAGTCATATGGTCCAACTTGTGACTCATCTGACTAGCACTTTTGATTGAGTTTGTCTAAGCTTTCACTTTCTTTGGTGTTTGCTTCAAACTTCAATCATCATTTACTTCATGCTACTTGTGCCTTTTGCCATGCTTAACTTTTACTTCTTGAATAAACATTAGTTAAACAAACACATATATTCATAGTAAAGAACATGGTCGTATAATGGTTACTTCTTGAACAAACATTAGTTAAACAAACACATATATTCATAGTAAAGAACATGGTCGTATAATGGTTACTTATGAGCTTCTAACATGGTCTTTAACCTAGCTAGCCTTTCCTATATCCAATGTTTATCTAAACATTCTAATCATCTTTAGCTATCTTGGAACATTACCATGATAACATATCTTTCTTGTTTCATTATAGATTTTTTTATCATCAAAACTTACTTACTATCAACCATGTCTAATGAGGTTTTCTAGCGTCTAAAGCTAACAATCTCCCCCTTTTTGATGATGGCAAAATTATTATTATGAAAATTCCAACTTACTTGAATTGAAAGACTTATTCCTTTCTAGTGCCAGTGCAATTAATTTTATTTTCACAATTCTATTAATGACATTAATTGTTGAAGAACTATTAAGTACTTTGGTTCCACTACTCTACAACATTTTTGGCTTTAGGAAACATTAAATTTATCAATGGGTATAAAAGTGTTGCCTAAGCATAGTATTGGCAAAAATTGTATAGGCATTGCTTAAAGACTTTCAGTGGCAACACTTTTTAAAATGTTGATACTTTATGTCACATTTGTTCAAGTGTTGCCTTTAAAATATGTGGGCTAAACCATAAAGTTGTTGCTTGTGATAAATTTAAAAAATTAAACTTATAACAATTTAGAAAACATAATTTTCAGCTTTCCTCTATCTTATTGTCTTGGTGAAAAAAATCCAACTCAAAGCGGGAATTCTTCCCTCCACCTTCTTATTAATTGCAAATTTTTTTTATGTGTCTCAATGAGAAAACCCCAACTCAAAACTCTTTGCCTTTTCACTTGCTCCCATCACCCGAAACACCAAATCATTGTTTTCGTTCGCTTCATCTTCTCTCTTGTCGTTGTTCGCATTCTACTGTTCGAATTCGCCTTCACCGTTTGCCTTCTCACTAGTTTGCGTTTGCATTCAACAATTCGCATTTGGCTGTTTGTCGTTCATGTTTCATCTTTGTTGGATTGACTTTAAAATGTCGTTCACCATTTGATGAGTTATTGATGGTGGCACAAATTTGGCATTTGTCAAGAATGGAACAGTGGAGTGGTGGCTTCAGAGGAAAGGGTTGAAGGATGCAAACCAAGTGTTAGCTTATTTTGTTGTGTTGAAAATTGGAGAAGCCCTTGTTAATGGAAGGACTAATACCAATTTTGAAGGACTCAATGTTGCATATTGCAATTGAGCTTCTATTGTAGCTTAAACATTAAAGGTTGGAGCCCTCTCTTACAAGGTATACATAACATATAACTTTAGTTTTTCTTCTTCAAAAAGTAAACACCCACAATTTTAGTTTTAGAAACTTTTTTTTTTTTAGTTCTGAGTACTGTTGTGACAACACCTCACAAAATTGGGACTAAAAGCAAGAAAAAAAATTGAAGGAGCTTCTTTTTATTTATGAGGACATGTCATATATATACCATAAACTAATGTATGTCTCAGAAGCCAGGTTATTGACAAAGAAGCATTTCAAAAGCTTATGTTGGAGAAGCTTATATGGATTTGTTTTGTTATGCTTCAACCTAGCTTCTAATATTTTTAGTTTTATGAGTTTCTAGTAATAATTTAATTTGTTCAGTATATGATTGTCAGAATTTGAATTTACTCTTTTATGTTTTGTGATTGTAAAGATATAATCCATTTTCTAATATGTTTTGTTGGAGTTGACCTAACCACACTCTTGTTGTGAATGTGTGTTTATTGTATCAATAGATTTAGATTGAAAAGTGAATGATTCTTTTGGTGTGTATGTTAACCAACCAAATGAACCAAAGGGTTGTTTAGCCCTCGACCGCTAGTTTACAATATTATAGGATAAATTTCCATCAAATGTATGAGGATTATTTATACTAAGTATACCATTGGTAGAGGTGATATATATAAGACACTGAATAAGAAACTAAAATTAGAAAAAAATAATAAAATAAATAGATCAATATTAGAAGTATATATAAGAGCAATATCATTATTGATTCATCTTAATTAATACCACTTGTTGAACAAATCATGAGAGAATATATCAATATCAAAAGTAAATTATAAGAATAATATCATTGAAGTAGTCAATATTTGATAAGAGAAAACATTGTGACATAATGTACTCCAGACAAAACATGTTTTCCCCATTATTTTCTTTATACTTCTAATGCATATGACTTATGTAATTTGTCACTTATGTTGCTCCATTGTTTGTATGAACTCTCCTCCTTACTGTTACATCTTAGTTGCATTTTAATTGCTATTGAATTTTCTTCTTAACTAATTTCCCCTATTTTTATTATGTTTCACTTTTTTTTTCATGTCTTATATGCATTTCTTCCCCTTTTTGTCAATCAACAAAAAAGTTGAGACTTAGGAAAAGGAGATGAGAAACATATTCTAAAGGAATAGAATTCTCATTGATAATTATGATCTATAAAAGGAGGGGAATACATATACAAAATAAAATAAATTTGAAATTACGAAGGAGAGAACTTAGGATCTAAGGATGAGGGAACATTTGGTTTTGCCATAAGCTTTGTGATCGTAGCTTTAATTGGGTCTACAATGTTTGCAGATACTACTTACATCCATCCATTTTTCTTATCCTCAATCCTCTTCAATTTTATTTCCATAGCAACATCGATCCTTGAATCAATATCCTCTTGTGATGGAGGAAATTGAGTTCCAAAACCAACTGAAAATTACACAATCCAATCATAAAAGATTCATAAAATAAACTCCCATAATGACCATCTCTCTGTCTCTACACGTCATTAGCATCACCTTGAACATCATCTGCTCACGTGTGACAAGTCACACGATCATCGCCAAACACAAACAGAAAGGGTAAGCTCATAACAATATAAACATACAAATTAGTAATATAGAGATTCACCCACACTATTATATTCCATTTAATGCTTAATCTTAAATCCTTATTGCCTAAAGGTTTCTTGATCATTGTCTCATTATACAAATGAAACTACTAACCCAGACAATCTATACAAATACTTGACCATGGACCTAGGATATCTCATGCTTCCACGAACCTGCCCGTTTGTGGTCCAACCTCTACGAACCTTCCCGTTCGTAGTCCAACTCTACAGACCTCCCTGCTGGTAGTTCAACACACTTGATCCATCCAGCTACGAGCCTCCCCGCTCGCAGAAGCCCTCAAGTGTGAGCACGGAACACACAAACCTCCCTGCTCGTATCCTCACATGAAAGCATCATTAATATGAACCTCCCTGCTCAAATTAATCACGCTTCAACACTAGTCACGAACCTACCCGCTCGTGAGAATGTCAAGCATCTCCTGGTCCAAGTCCACATTTTAAAACACAAGATGTAATTAAAAAAAAAACACATTGCCTGTAACATCCCGACCGGATATTACGAATTTAAATAATAAAATAAAGAAGTAAATAATAAAACTTCATTTATTATAACTGATATTCCCAAAACGCGGGAAAATTAAAATAAACTTTTATTACTTTCATAATAAACCAAAATTCATAAGTATAAATAAGATTGTAATTATCCAAAAGTCCAGAATATTTATAATTACAATTTATTTGAAAGCATAAAAAAACTTTATAAAAGATCTCATAAAATATTCTCCCAAAACTAGCCCCGCTCAGTCTCTAGGCCTCACCAGATCCACCTGCAATAACATTTGCTCCCGTGTACCGCGTACACGATCATCGCCAAACACAAGCAGATAGGGTGAGCTAACATATTACACATACATATAAATATTGCATAGTTATATATATCACACAATCACACCAATACTGCTGTAGAAAAATCGCCTGGCGGGGAACACGTACCGCCAAGCGCTACCCGCTTCCAAACCGCGTGGAAGTTATGATGAGTCAAACCTTGACTCACATTCAATAATTAAATTTTGGAAATTTAGTATTATTTTTGCGCTTAAAAATCATATTTAGTTCCATGCTAAATTTATTATTAGATATTCTTGAGTTTAATAATGCAACTATAATTTAATTTAGGTCCTCAAGGGTGTAAATAATGAATATTTTAATTCATAAATTAAGTCTCAAAATAGGAATTTTGGAGAGAAATAGTTCAGGTACTAAATGCACCTCCAATTCTCATGTTTACACCCCCTTTTTCCAATTGGAATATCTATTTTTAAAATAAAACATTTCTGGAGCTAGTTGCACCCCCTGTTTTCAGGTTTACACCCCCTTTTATAATAGTAATTCATTTCTGTTCTGCACCCCTCCTTTTTACTAAGCTGCACCCCTAATGTCACTTAAACTCTAGTCCACCAGATTTTGCCACGTGGCAATCCTCCACTTACTAAATTAACCAATGACAGTTGCCACATCATCAATCCTCCACTAACTCATATCACCAATTAATGTTTGCCACGTCATCATCTCTTTTCCAACACAAACCCTAACCCTAATCTCTCTTTCTCTCTCTTCCGCACCAACCCACTCCGTAGCCACCACACTCCGCAGCCGCCACGACCATGTCCGGCCACCACTGCCCACGCCGGAAAGCCACCGCCCATCGCGCCTTCGTCGGAAACCTCGCCACCGTTGCTGCACCGATGGTTCGCGAAAGCTGCGTCTTCTCCGCACGTCCCGCAGCCACCACCACCCTCCTCCGCGCCTGCAACTCACGTGAACAGCCCACACACCACACCCAAAGACACCACCTCTGCACCAGCACTCGTCGGAATATCCACCATTGTAGCACCACTCACGGCCTGCAACAACCACCGCGCCTCACTGTAGTTCACCTGTTCCCCTCGCGCCACCACCGTCGCGATGTCGTCATCAACAACAGCCCCGTCGTCGCTCGCACATCGAACCACCACTGCCACACCAAGACAACCCGCGCTCTACAACACCATTGCGACGTCGCTGCAACTCGTCGGAGTTCACGAGCGTCATCTTCTCCGCACATCCCGCTGCCTGAACCACCATTCTCGAACCAGCCTCGCCGCCATTCAATATGTCGACCACGCTCACTCCCGCGCCGTCGTCGACATACATCGCAACAGGAATAAACGAGACGCCGAACGGGTCTTCTATCGGAGAACTAGTGGCCCTAAACAGAATCTGCGAAACGCCGCTTGCGCAACCCTCACAACAGCCAAACTCTAATTACGGGAAGAGAACTCTGGGTTGAGAGGGAGACTGCTCTGACACGTGGCAATCTCTCACTGGTCATACAACGAGTCAACATTGGTCAACTCTAGCAAGATTTGGTCAACAGTGGTCCAACAGGCTATTTTACCCTATTTCTGGCAGGTGGTTCCTCTATAGGAACCCTAAATTACCTACAAGAGGAAGAATCATTTGGCGGCAGTTCATCGCCGACCAGACAATTTCTGAAAATTTCCTGGAACAATAAATTAAAAGGGAAATAAAATATCAAGCATGATATCACCAAATTCATACCTCATCATATCATTCTTAGCATGCCAATCAGACTTAAGTTAATCAACACATGAAATTACCCTATTTAGCATATCATTCCAATTTAAATTAAAGGTAACGCATAAGGTTACTCTTTTTAGCATGTGAATCAATTAAAATAATATTAGTGCGTAAAAGCTCCCCTAACCTGATCTCCTTTGCTTAGAACTTTGAAAATTCTCCCTTGATCACCAATGGCCCTCTTTGGTTTTTATCAACACTCTCAATACTCACAAACACTAAATTTTCGTTTTCCCTTCTGCAACCACAATAACAGCCCACCAAAACCCTCTTTCTTACCTCTAATTAGCCTTTTAAATTGCTCTTAATGTGGTTTAATGGTCTAAAACGAAAATCCAATTAAATTATGGTTAATGTCCTTTAATTGGTTGTCTTATGATGGTTTTAAGTTTGGCAAAAATAAAGTTTAATTTGGGTTCTCTAAGACTTGAACCCACAACCATGCCAATACCAAATCATTGTTAAACCATCAATCCAATTCATGTTTCTTACTAATTGATATAATTCACATATTATATTATTCCACAACATAATTACACATATCATTAAAACAATAATAATTAATTAATACATAAATAACATACATAAGACTTGAACCCAAGTCCTCTCACACAATTAAAGTACTCTCAACCACTTAAACTAGTACTTTTCCATGTCATACAAACCAGAATTAAATACCATAAATGTTCTTCCTACACGCATTTATTAATTAATTATTTATTTAATTATTTAATTTTCATGGGTCTTACATTGCCCTTTGCATTATCGCCTGGCGCTGCCTAAGCGCCGCCAAGCGAATCCAGACACACTGTCTCAGCGGCCATCGCCTGATAGTTCACTCTTCACCGTTAGGCGCCACGCACCCCAAGAACTTCGCTAGTACTCCTATTGCCTCACGGCTTGCCCTGTGCCGCTAGACGTTATACTAGTTATCAACATCCAATTTTGTCCTGGTGAATAAATTTATTTTCAAAAAAATAAAATAAAAAATAAAAAAAAAAGTTTCTTTTAGTTAATGGAAAATAAAAAAATGTGAAACAAAATTTTCTTCAAAGATTTTTCAAACTTTAATTTTAGAAAGAAAAAAGAGAGATGGAAAAAAAGAAAAAAAAGGAAAAAAGAAGGAAGAGCCCAATTTGTTATTAATTATCACACTCCTTTCCCTGAGCCCAACAACTCAACATACTTTCTACCCTTTGTTCCTGAAAAAAAGAAATTAGAAATATGGTTCTAATAATTAGAAGAAATATTTCTTCAAATGGTTATAATCAATATTACTAATTGAGATTGATTTTGTGCTTTGATTTGTTAATAGTTAAAATCAATATTACCGATCTTGATTGATTTTGTGCTCTGATTTGCTGTGATTTGATCCTCATAATGTGCTGCTATCATGACCAATTCCTTTCTTATATTGTTCATTACAATTAAGGCTGAGATTGCATTGATATTGCAAGGTGTAAGTATAAATACACACTCTATCAGGACCGGAAAAAAAATATATTCTCTACACTTCTCTAGTTCTTTCCCATCACCACTCCTCCATAGACACCTCCTTTTTTATCTCTCTTTCAAAAAAAGAAAACATATTGAAGGAGGTAGAAAATCGTAAGAAAATATTTGCTACATTTCCTATTTCTCTTCCATTACCACCCATATAAACACACCTTCTTTTTACCTTTATTGGGAAAACAAGAGGGTGAGATTGATATAGAAGAGAACATATATCGAAAACTACGCCGTTAAGAAAGTCCTTGTCGACCAAGGCAGCTCCGTTGACATCCTTTACTGGGCCACCTACCAAAAAGTCCAACTTTCGGACACCGCTATGGTCCCGTATGACGAACCAATCTATGACTTTTCTAGCGAACAGGTATCCACCCGCGGCTACATCGACCTCCACACCGTCTTTCGTGAGGGAACCCAAACCAAAACCATTCCAATCCGCTTCCTTATCGTCGACGCGCCAACATCCTACAATGTCCTCCTGGGTCGTCCTTCCCTCAACACCCTTGGCGCTGTCGTCTCCACCCCCTATTTAGCCATGAAGTTCCCTTCTCCTTCCGGTGACATCCTCACCATCCACTGCGACCAGCGGTTGGCACGCGAATGCTACATGGCCAGCCTGCGCCCACAGCTCCCAATTCAACAAACCAACCACATTGAGCGACCACCTGGATCCGACATCGCCCTGTCAGGCGAATACCTATACCCCAGAGTAGGCCGGGATGTTCGTCTCGAACCAGTTGAGGAGACCTACCCTCTAGAGCTCCCCAATGGCCACTCTATCAACCTAGGCACCGGTTTGAACTCTGACGAGCGTGCCATCATCACACCCATCCTCACAGTAACACAGACCTTTTCGCCTGGTCAACTGTTGACCTACCTGGGGTGGACCCTCAAGTGGCATCCCACAAACTATCCATCTACAAAGAAGCCCGATACGTATCCCAGAAGAAACACAAACTTGGCGAAGAACGTCGACTAGCGGCTAAGGTTAAGGCCGACAAGTTACTAAATACAAGATTCATAGAAGAAGCTCAGTACACCACTTGGCTTTCTAACGTAGTCTTGGTGAAGAAAACCAATGGCAAATGACGGATGTGTGTAGACTACACGGATGCCCTCGCGATGCCTACCCTTTACCCAATATCGACCGACTTGTTGACGGCGCAACAGGGAATAAGGTGCTTAGCTTTTTGGACGCATATTCTGGGTACAACCAAATCCCCATGGCCATATCTGACATGCACAAGACCGCCTTCATCACGGACGATGCCAACTACTTCTATAGAGTCATGCCTTTTGGTCTGAAGAACGCTGGAGCAACCTACC
>Ga0214545_1005062_pt1 | contig 24161 bp, 20 predicted proteins | sample CNSS4metaG_FD_160064 | JGI IMG/M metagenome (GOLD analysis project Ga0214545, IMG submission 160064) | Root nodule microbial communities from cowpea collected in UCLA plant growth center, Los Angeles, California, USA - CNSS4 | ecosystem: Host-associated > Plants > Roots > Nodule | place: USA...
AATGGTTGATGACATACAATCTCTAAGAAGATTGTTGATTTAGAGAGAAAAAAGAATGTTGGTAAACAAAGAACCAATGAATAGTCAAATAATGTTGTATCAGGAGTCCGAAGCTTCACACTTTGGTATGTTATGAGTTATTCATAGAACAAAGATAGTGACAGCATTGTGGTTATAAATAGAGGTTTCTCCTCTGCTAAACTCACACAGCAAACATCTTCTCCTTCTCTTCTCCTATTTTTTATTCTCTTCCATTTCGTTATCTCATTTACAATCCATAATGGCCGTTTTCACATTCGAGGACCAAACCACTTCTCCGGTGGCTCCTGCTACCCTTTACAAGGCTCTTGTCAAAGATGCCGACGACATCGTCCCAAAGGCTGTTGATTCCTTCAAGAGTGTTGAAATCGTTGAGGGCAACGGTGGCGTCGGAACCATCAAGAAGATCTCTTTCCTTGAGGGTAAACATCTTCACTCATTTTCTCTACATTTTCTGTGTCTGCATATAAAGTGAAGTGATTAATGTGAATGTGGTGAATGAATGAACAGATGGAGAGACAAAGTTCGTGTTGCACAAAATAGAAGGAATAGATGAGGCTAAGTTGGGATACAGCTACAGCATTGGTGGTGCTGCCTTGCCAGACACTGCAGAGAAGATCACCATCGACTCCATCCTCAGTGATGGACCCAACGGAGGCTCAGTCGTAAAGCTGAGCTTAAAATATCACAGCAAAGGAGATGCTCCACCCAATGAAGATGAACTCAAAGCTGGTAAAGCCAAGAGTGATGCTCTTTTCAAGGTCATTGAGGCTTACCTTTTGGCCAATGCTTGAATTCATCTAAGTTATGGGCAAGGACCTTCTGATATTATATACCGAGTTTTCTTGTGTGGAGTGTATGGTTTAAGTTAAGTTGGTTTATAAAGTAAGAGTATTTTCCTTATTGGCTTTGGCCTCAGACAGTGAGAGCTGATATCTTTGTATCTCACTTGACTTCATCCATAAATTATAATAAAGGAATGCAAATTTGCATATAAGTTTGAACTTTTTGTTTGTCTTAAAAGAATGAATTGGATGAGAGTGTTAAAGGCGTTAATTAGTTACAGAAGCATCAATGAGAGAAGAAAGTTGATGCATTTGATTGCTTAGTAGATGAACAAACAGGATTAACTAAATTAATTGTGTCTCGGCTGCAATGAGCAACGCATGTAGCTTCCGGGCATCGTAAACAACTTTGCAATTCGTTTTGAACAGAACTTCTCACTCGTCATAAAAGACGCTTTATACTAGTTAAAAGAAGTTTTTTATACCGGTATAGATACATAGAGCACAAAAAATTTCTAACCAAACATATTAAAAAATATTCTACAAAAATTGTACAAATTAATTTCTCTTAACCAAATTTAAACCAGTTAAATTCATGATTAATGTTAGGTAGGATTTTATTTTATTTTCATTATTTTATAAAATCTGTTTGAGTTGTAAAATGTGGTTGAGAGAGTTTTAGAACGGAAAATTATGTTTTGAAAAAAAAAAAAAGTTGACAAAATTCCTATAAATGAAATTAAAATGGATTATCTTTTTATTTTTTAACCAAAATAAAATAATAAAATAATATTTTTTTACTTAAATTGGTAATTTGTCAAAAGTTTGTCAGAAAAAACTTTTGTAAACTATCACTTCTCTTTTAGAAAACTTGACACTCTCCCCTCCGCCACTTTGACTGTTTGATGTCACAGTCTCTCGCTTGTTTTGCCATCTTCTTTAAGCATCTTATTTTTGCGTATTAAAATATAGAATTTAGAATATAACTTTTATTTTATTGTGAATTATACATATTAGAATATAAAATAATTTAAATTATATAATTCGAAATGATATCAAATAAAAAAATATATTTTAAATTGTAAAATTTATAAGATACATACTGAATTATGGAAGTGCAGGAAGAAGTCTCTTCTCCCCTCTCCAGGTTTTCCTAACTTCACATCTTCCTTCTTAGCCTGGTTCTTAGTCATTGCTGTGAGTTCAATTTAAATCTATTCAAGCAAAATAATTTTTTTTCGTTGATATTTCGATAAGGAAATCTATTTCAAGAACGCTTGAATATAAAGAAAAAAAAAATGGTCTCCTTTATACAAAAAGAACGCTTGAATATAAAGAATCCATTTAATTCTATAATTATTTATATCAACACTAAAAATATGATCTTGCCATTATGAACGACAACACTAGATAAACATGGCTAGATAAACATGGCTAGGTCCTTCACCTAAAAAAGAATGATTATTTCAAGATCTTTCATAAATATATAAAAGAACTGAAAAATATATATATATTTATCGATCACAAGTGATCATGGGGAGAGTTTCCAAATTAACACTTTCAACAATTTTGTAAAGATAATGGTATTCTTCACATTTTTTTCATCCGACAAATACATTTTTCATCGTGCAATCCCATAGGGGAGCTTCTCCCTGCACCCCCAAACCTTCTCCTGTACCTCTAATAATTACATTTTTGACCCTCTATTTTTTTCACCTCCAAATCAACTTCACCGCCTCCTTCTCCTCCCGCTTCTTCTTCTCCATCCTCTCCTCTCCCTCCTGCTCCTCCAGCGAAGGCCTCGCCTTCCTCATCACCTCCTCCACCCACTTCCCTGCCCTCTCCATGGGCTTCCTCCAACCCTCTCCCAGCTCAACCTTGCTCAACCTCGTTCGCCACACTACCTTCGACAACCACATTTTTAATTTTAATTTTTGTTAGAAACGGATTTTGGAATCTGTTTCATATTTTTCTGAAACGGATTTCGATATCCGTTTCACAAATTTTAATTTTTTGTTTGTGAAACGGATTTCAGAATCCGTTTCAGAAAAGTATGAAACGGATTCCGAAATCCGTTTCACAAATTTTAATTTTTTTTTCTAGAAACGGATTTCAGAATCCATTTCATACTTTTCTGAAATGGAATTTGAAATCCGTTTCATACTTTTTTGAAACGGATTTTGAAATCCGTTTCACAAATTTTAATTTTTTTTTTGTGAAACGGATTTCGGAATCCGTTTCAGATGAAACGGATTCCGAAATCCGTTTCACAAATTTTAATTTTTTTTTGTGAAACGGATTTCAGAATCCGTTTCATACTTTTCTGAAACGGATTCTGAAATCCGTTTCATAAAAAAACTATGAAAATTTATGAAACGGATTTCGAAATCCGTTTCATACTTTTGATTAGGGTTAAAACGGTAATTATTGGGAGTACAGGAGAAGGGTTTGGGGGTGCATGGAGAAGCCCCATAGGCTGAATCACTCAATCTAAAATCTTCCCATTTCACCGTATGAAGATAGGCTGCAGAGAAAAAAAAACCCTTACCATGAAAGAGCACAACAACAACCTTACTTTTGACGAGATATTTATATTTTTGTATTTAGGACTATTTTTTTACAATAAAAACAATCTAAATTTTTGTAAGATTTATTTTAATCTTTCATGTATCTTTATACTTTTCTATTTAGAACTCTAGAATTACAATAAGAAAATTAATTTTTTTTCTAAAATTCATTTAGTCTCTAAAATCTTCGATACTACCTTATAAAAATTATAAAAATGCAAAGCACAAAAATGGTTATCTTTCACTAATAATCTTATTTATTAGCATTTTAAACAAAACATTTTATCATGATAATTAGTATATAGTAATCTATTACAATAAATTATATGAACTTAAACACAATTTAAATGACAAATAAACTAAAAATAAATAATTAACATGTTGGTTTGAAGTAGTAGTAGACTCGATCGTTCAGGATTCGAAACTTGTGGATGAAAAAATTAAGAAACAAAGATTATAAGTCGGTGATACATACTCTAAACCAATAACATGGTTATCCAAAAATGCAAATGACTAAAATACAAAATTTCTAAAATAGACTGATACAATTTTAAGAATTAAAAACATTTCAATATAAATAAAATCATCATGTCATATACAAATCACCATATATAAAATTAAATCATGTCCATTATATTATTTCAACTGTCAAACCTTTAACGCATTCAAGGTTTCGTAATCTATTTATAATCCACCTTGGATACTAGTTTTTTTCTAGAAAACAGGAAGACCTATGATTCAATATATATTATATATACAGCAGCACGCGATGTTAGGATTCCAATGCCGAATAAAACCAACTGGGCATCATCTATTTACCGGGAGGGAGGGTGAGAGGGTAGAGCCACCGCAGAGAATCAATCGAAAGCAATAGGCAAGAAATTTTCATCATCTAAAAGCATGTCAATATCAATCAAATCCTCCACACCATCAACTGCCTCTTCAGAATTCATCGAATTCAAATTATCTCCCTGGTAGATTTAAAAACGACGTATAATTAAACCTAATATTATTCATGAGTTTATACGTAGGACAAGACAAGCTAGTAGAAAATACCTTGGTTTGACGGAAGTCCTCAACTACATTTAGCACCCGCCGGTATTGAGCCCGTGCCTCTGGATACTGAACCATGGACTTCACCCGTGAAAGGGCCTTTTGGAATCTTGCTTCACTTTGTTTCCTTCCTTCCTTGAGAAAATCATAATCATCCTCTTTCGGAGATTCGCTTGGTTTGTCAGGGATGACCTTGTTCGCAGTATCTGATCGAAATCCACGTAAACCACTGCCCTTGCGCCTCCAGCGTAATATGACCTTTTCCAGGATTCCCACGGACCATATGATTGTTCTATACTGCTTTCTGACCTGGTGACCTCTTACATGGGCCTTCAACACCATGGAATTCAAGTCAGTTGAAGAATGTATCAAATGTTTAAGGGCACACAACAAAAAACACAAAAAAATAGAGTTCTATGGGTGCTCAATCTCCAGGCTTCTTCAGCAACCAGGTTGCAAATACTTTAGGCAGACGAGGTAGAAGATATCAACAACAAATGAAGGGAAGGATAACAGTATTTAACTAAAGCATTTTAATATTCCTCCCTAAGTTTTAGCACCACATAATACTCAAGTCCCTATCATAACACCTTTCCTAAGAGATGACTTCTTGACAACTCACACTCTACAACACCTTACTCAACTTCTTCGATGGCTAGAGCCGTTTGCAGTTAGCTTTTTCCGAGATACCAACAACCACCTCTAAAACCAATTGATAAAACGCCTAAACACTTGGGGAATCAACCCGTAAAATTTAGTAGTTAATGGAGATAATCAAATATGCAAATACTTCACCAAAAACCAGTCTTAAGCACCCATAATCATCAAGTCCCTCCCTATCACAAAAGTAGTGTTTAGATTCCAGTTTGAGCATTTAAACCAACTTTCAGTTTCAACATGTTTGACATTTTTTTTCTAAATCCAGTTAGAAACAAAATTCACTTCAAACTCTAGTTGACTCTGAAGTAACGAGTTTTTCTTCTTCAACTTAATTTACAAACTAAAATCTACACACCATACTATCAAACTTTCACCTAAATCATATAGTTGATAGGATGTTCAATGTGGTAAATCGAACAACCATAATATTAAAAAAGTAAATTAAAAAATAGTTTCTACACTTTATATTATTTCATTTTATTCCCTAGATTCATTAATTCTACATTTTTGCTCCTATTTGAAAATAACACTGGATTTGATCCTGACATTGGACAACGTCACATTACCATATTAGATTTAGTTCCTTTCTACTTAACACAATAACACCATTTTTCCACTTTAATCATAAGTAAGAAATTTATATTTTACATTGGTCTCAACATTTACATTTGGTTCCCACATCCAACACACCAGTCCCTCTCTACTTAAAAGAGTTTCCCATTTTTGTCATAAGTGGAAATTTTATACTTAATTGTGGTCTCAATTGTCATATTTTGGTTCCTACACCCAGTCACATGCCTATTAGTTTTGGTTCCATATGGAAAAAATAATCTAACACTGTTTGGACTGTATTAAACTATAGGGACTAATTTCTAATCAACTGTTCGTGCTGGGGAAAAATTGTAGAGTTTTTTCATGTAGAAACTAAAATAAAAACAAAGCGACTAATTGTATAGTTTAACATACTAAAAATAGGAAGACAGGAAAATAAAGAGCAGAACAATGAACCTGGATTTTAACAATTCTTTGACGAATGATCAAGAATTCTTTTCTCTTCTTCCAACCCCGAAACTTTTTCTGTATTTGTATTGCAGCAGCACTGGCTAAACCCTCTCCTTGTCCAGATTTGCTCATCCTAGAAGCTAAAAGGGAAAGAGCTTGTTGATCTGACAATCCAAATTCATCATCATCATCATCTTGCTGAGCTAACTGTTTCCTCTGAAATGACTGCATTCTGTATACTTGATGTATTCGATCAGCAGCTTGAGTAGCATTCCGGACAGCATTGAGAGAATCCTTAAGGCAGATAACATCTGGTATATCCCCATAAAGCACAGGTGTCGCAGTTCGCTCTGAAACTGTTTGCACTGCTTTCATTCCTGAGGTCTCTTTCCTACCATCTTTACTTTCCTCCATTGTGAGTAATTCAAGATGGCTAGTTAATAATGACTCTGCAAGAAAACCGGAAATTCCTTTGTGGCCATTGCTAGAAGCAAGATCTGCAGGTGTTCTACCTTCAGGAAATTCTGGACATGGATCTGTCACTGCTGCAGTGGCTGCACCCATGGACACAAGGACTGCAACTGTTCGCTCCCTGAGCAGATAGACAGATAATAACATAAGGATCCTATTCATATTATGCTGAGTGAAGATAATGCATCTGAGGACACTTTTGAAAAGGGGTACTCTAGTGCTGAAAGTATGACAGCATATATCTTTTAAACTTCCCTTTAACTGACCAAAGCAATTGTTCCAAAACAATTTTCAACTAGTTCACATGTATAAACAATCCACCAACATTGGGATCAAAAGAGAATAAATATTAGTAATGGAAAAAAAATATTAAAAACAGATTTCCAAAAACGTTAGGAAAGGAGCTAAAATATTCACATCACCTAATGGTTTCATATTCAATCAAATCCAAAATTCTGGATAGTTGGAAATGAACAGGGTAACAAAAGAGTGTTAACCCAGACAAGGTAGTTGTAACATACACAAAATCAAATCAAACAATTAAAAAGAAAAGTCCTTACCGGCCACAGTATGCAGCCCAATGTAGAGCTGTCCATCCACTCACATCACGGAAGTTGATATTTACACCAGCAGTTATGATTGGTTTTATGGCCCAATCGTAACCAAGAGCAGCAACTAAATGTAACACGCCCTGCCCTTCCTCACTTAATACAAGAGGCCCTTTACCAGTTTCAGTTACTTTGTGAAGAAGCCAAGAGTACAACATCTCTTTAACCTGCTTGTGAAACATATGCTCCTTCAACTTGTGTTTTGTTGCATCCATCTCAACAGTTGTCTCTTCTCTACTTGAATATTCTTCTTCCTCTTTCAGTGAAATAAGCTTGAAAATTAAGTTTCTTTTCTCCATATCATCCTCAAGCACTTGATTTGAAGTGTGCACTGAATTTAAAGAAAGTAACCCCACCAGACGCAAATGAAGGACCATTTCAGTTGAACTGGTAAAAAAATCTGTAAAATCTATATTTCTGTTGAAACCTTCTCTGTACTCAAATTCCCGAACTTCACTACAGGCAAACCTATTGGAACACGTCACATAGAAGGGAACCCGTCCAATCTTATGACGTGGAGCTTGACAGCATAGAATTCCATTTGCTAAAACCTCAGCAGGAACCTCCACTTCCCCAAACATACAGGACCAGTTACATGCTGTCACCATAGGTTGACTCTTCAAAAATGTTCCAACAATCAACACCTGTAAGGTTTTTGAATAGTATATCAGTCCAATTAAAGTCAATCTCATCATTTTCTTTGTGGTACATAGCAAAATTATTATACCATTAGTCGTGTACAAAACTCAAAAGCAGATAGAGAATATTAACAGGATGCATGATGAAATACAAGAAATATTCTGTAACAAAGAAATAGACACAAGTTGGAAATAATCCAAATAAATAAGGAACAAAGCTATAAGCATCTGACCTGAAAAAGAGCAGTCAACATATGAGACGCAAAAGATGAAAAGATATTAATCTAAAATAAATTGTGACATACATATTTAATTACTTATTTCCACCATGCACAAGAAAAACAAAGCAAAATCATAAATTTCTGCTAACTATACATATTATAATTCTGTGAGTCTCAATCAAAGTACCTCAATTTCTGATTCAGCATAAGCCCATTTAGGTGAAAAATCATTTATGCTAAACAGCTGGTCTTGAGAAAGGGACAGGTTTAATGATGTATCATCTATCACATCCCCACAATCATCTGTGTTCCATGAAATACCAGGGGAGGACTGCGTATGCAGATCATCCACACCAGCAAATTCTTTAGAAATCCACCTAGAGAAACTATCAACCTTCTTTAAGCTTTCCTCTCTATCCAATAATCCACGCTTCATGGTCAAGGTATAATTAATACTTGCTTCACCAGCCACTTCATAATCAGAATTGGATTTTGTTGCAGGTTGAGACTGTGTATTTGTATACTGCTTTGAGATGTTTTGGTGCACAGATTTCTCTTTTAACTCACCATTAAAAGTGAACATCTCAGCAAGAATTTCTGAGCCTGCATTATCAGTTACATCCCCCAGTAAACTAGTGCCATAATCAGATCCAAATTCCAAACCCAATGATTGGGTAAGGCTCCACTTAGGTAATTCTCCTGTATCGTCTCCAAAAGGAATCTGAATAAACAATTAAAACAACAAAAATGAGAATAGCTATATATCATTGCTAAATCTCAGAAACTGGTGCAGATTGAAGATTTTGATGAGAGAAATACAACTAAATGTTAAAAAAAAAGGAATTAAAAGGGATACATTAGGACAAGCATCAACTGAAACAAAGTTTGTAAGAAAAATGTGACAAACGCTATTTTCAGCATTTCTACAAGTTCAGAAGCAATTCAAAACATTCAATGCTAAACAGGTAGATCAGTAACAAGAAGTTATGAATACACTCCCTCCCAATTCATCATTCTAGGCATTGTAACTTACTAAAGCACATGGTTTAATGACAAACTCCCAAGAAAGAAAGTAACTGTATTTTCCCCAGTCACTTTTTACAAAATCTATCTTCTATAATCTCTTAATATTATTTTTGATAAATAGCAACAACTCCCACCAATCCTCACCCTCCCTAGCTTCACTGTCCTCTAGATATTCTTCCTTTTTCAAAAAATACAACAGATGAACCATATAGCCCATGAAACAATCATGTCCATTAGAAACCACATAGAATAATAGAACTTTAAGCATCAAAGTAATGTTTCAAGCATAGTAGTCAACTGCACTGCTCCACCATAATTGCAATAGCTTTGATTTCTGGAACCAGACAGAAAATTCAAGACATCATCCGGTACAACAAGATATCACAACTGCTCCAAATCGAACCTCAAATAAAACTCATCTTTGTGCTGAGAAATCAGGTGTATGGACATACAACAGAGTACACTACTAGAAAATATAGGCGGAAGTAACAAAACGTACCTGCCAATTTGAGTGGATAGCCTGAGAGACCCTGTCCTCTTCAATGAGGACATTTTTACGCCCTAAAAGGTTGCCTGGAACAACATTGTTTTCTTCAAGGATGTTTCCCGATGCACTTGATGGAATGGATGTAGATGATACAAGAGAAGGAGAAGTATGGCTTCCTGAAGATTGCTCCATGGCATTGTCCCATGATCCAATGTCGCGTGCTCTATGACCCTGAACAAGTGGGATATATTCTGCTCCAGGAACTGGAAACTGTGCAGGATCACCTGAAAACATTTCAAAACAAACCACAAAAATTCAAACGCCAAATCCCAGAAAAAGATGATAAATTTAGACTTTATTTAAGACATTAAATATGTTAGAATATACCAAAAAAAGTTCAATATCTAGATTGTATCTTAAATTAAGACTAGTTTCCATATTTCCTATTTTTCTTGCAATTTGCTTTCTTGTAGAGAATAGTATTATGTTTTTTGTATTACTTCAGAACAAATGTAAAACATCATGTCAAATAGTCAATAGTATCAGTGTATTCAGTCTCCCGAACTTATTTTCTTCTCTGTACATAAAACTCTTTGAACAAAATAAAAGTAATAAAATGATCATCTAAAGCAAATAAGAAGAAAAGGAAGATAAGATAACCTGAAGATGGATGCATAAGATATGAACTATTTGAACGAGCATCAATCTTATCGATAGGGCAATCATTCCCCAAACTTTTTGATTCATGATAGGATTGTGATCCTGAACTTGCTTGATGAATATCCTCTAGGAAGAAGTTTGATTAAACCATTTAGACCAAATGGACCAAACACTTGTGTAAATATATGGCGTAACAGTAAACCAATGTAAAGCCTTGGCATGTGAATTAAAAGGATTAAGTGCAACAACCATAACATAACTGACAGATTTACCTGAATCAGCATCTTCACATAAAGACGTCAGAGTGCTGGTTGGGCTCATGGAATCTGTACTTCCTGAAGGCACACTGCCATAATTTCTAGGAAAGCCAGATGACAAAGAACTTCCCTTCTGGGAATCTGATGTGGCCTCACCAGAATATGTTTTTCCACCAACATTGGTTTTGTTAACCTGACACAAACCCACAAAACACCTATTAATAATCATTAAGGATAAAAAAGTGAGTCAATATTAGATTCAAAAGTTTTCTGCCAGATTACAAGAATATTATAGAAATAGAGTTCGGGGTCTTTTAAAAGGATTATGCAACTTCCTCAGTATTATCAATAGGGATTTCTAATGGATAAAAATCAACGTGTTCTAATGGTAGAAAGAGAAAAACATAAACTTTAGCAGTGGAAGAGTAAATTACTAAATACTGAATGTTAGATAGATTTCGTAAAGCTTAAATATAGCTACCCAGGCTAACAATTGCTGAAGAAGCACGTTCTCTAATGCATGACGGCAAAAACTTATGAAGGAAATCAGATTGAAGATAGATTTTTTGTTCACATTATATTCAAAATTTAAGGGAAGGAAAATAGTACTTTTACAGTAGTACCCTATTACTGTTTTCCTCCGTCAAGTCTAGAATAAAGTCCTAATGATAAGAAGAAAAAAAACTCAGAACAGACTATGCTTGAGCCACTAGATGTCATACATACTCAGGTCAAAACTGCAACAACAACAAAGTCATGCAATGATACATTTCTTGCTCTAGTAAGGAAGCGGAATGCCCGAGTAAAAGCATGAACTAAGGAAAAAAAGTAAAATACCTTAACATCCAAGTAGTGCACAAATACTATATGCATCATATCCCTGCAGCAAAACAAAATCATTTTCTAATTAATTGTAACAATATAAAAAATTTCAGTAGAATATTGGAACTTAAAAATTTGCTGAGAAACCCTAAAAGAGTCATGTATAGTAACATATGCTTATTATAAATACTATTAACTGACTCCAAATGGAAATATAAGTACACTAGGGCTAGTAAGTAATAATGCAGTACTTAGCAAGAAAACTTCCATGAAAAATATAGTACTTCAAGTTTAAAGACAGCAGCAAGCTAATAAAATGTAAACTAGTTCATCACACTCACGGTTCAAGCATCCAATAGCTTCGCCTCTGAAAATTTTCATTTTCTTCTCCATGGGCGTAGTAGCAGTGTAACACATCAACACTTCCCACCTAATTTTGCATAGAGAAGGTAACAATCTAAGCATGTACTTTATTAGTGTATAAAGACTAGTTTTCAATTAGAGAAAAATAAGCTAAAATATTTGTATTATCTTATATATATGCTTCCCTTTCAAATATTTTATTAACCACAAACTGGAAAGTAAAAAATTCATGCTTGCCTTCAACTTTTCATGAGCTTCCTTCACAGTCTTTCCATCTTTTTTCTTTCTCCAATTATGTCCATCTTTTCTGAAGTACCTTAAAACCTTCCGATCAAAGAGAAAAAGGGAGCCACCTGGAATCATCAAATACATGACATGAAGCAATGTTTTTATGAACATAAAGCAATAATAAGAGTTAAAAGATGAAATAAACTTAGAAATGCAGTCAGGTTTTAGCATAAACAACTAAACTATAAATAGCATCCTAGAAACTAGAGACATGATTATGCAAGAATAAAATATCAGGTGCCCTTTGATGTTAAAGCAAACATCTTCTGGGATCTAAAAGGTTGGCATGTACAAGGTTGTAAAACATCTTAAGAAAGACGATTTGTGATGTTTAATAAGCAAGGCTTTTGCTGCAAAAAGAAGACAGATAAGCCCAGCCTCCATAATTGGCATCGATGAGGTTACCGAACAACCTCAGGAATACCCAGCAGCAACAAACCATTCATGATGGATAAGTAATTTTAAGCATTTACACAATTCAATCCACCCATATGCACAAGACTGACATAGGAGGCATTAATAAATTGATCAGTAACATATGCAGAAACCATACTTGGTGGCCTGGTAGGTGGTTCTGATGTGATTTGAAACATCCGATAATTGCAAAGAATTTCACATATTTCGGCGGGGCGCAACCACCTATTCTGGGCTTCAAGTTGTAATTGCTGAAGATCTGCAGGATGATAAATAATAGAGCATGGCATTCACTTAAGCATTTTATAGCTATGTTATCACATTCACAATTTAGCAAACTTTAAGAATCAAACAACAGCCACACTAATCATATCAGCAATATTAATAACTATAATTCTTAAAACCCACATGCATAAGAAATTTGATTTATTAGCTTGTAACTATGACTATTTGCTTTAAGAGATGCCACATAGATTACTGCCACTGCTGGCACGGTTAGCTATGCTGATAGCTTGGCTGCAAAGGCTTTGCTTGAACATTTCAACTACAGATATTGCTAGTTCTTCCAAGACAGAAGAGGATGTTGGTCTCAGTAAATTGAAAGCAAACAGAGTAGACAAAATGGGTAAAAAACAACTAAGTAGCTTATTCTTCTCTGAAATAGTTGAAGGGCAATTATTATGTAAAGTCAACTTGTCTCTTGCTCGACATACCTCTACTTACAATGAAAATCCAGCAAGGACTTGGCCTAGGAGAATTTCTTTGAGCCTCATAAATTTGTTACCCTAGAGAAAGCAGAGAAATATATAGTTCTCTTTTACCCTTTGAAATACAGATGCAAACTGCTATAATAGAACCCATTTAGCAGCAGACATAAGTTTTCTGCCAATTAGCAGAGAGAACCATATTTTTTTACAGCAACAACAGCATTATAATTTTTCACCAGAGTAACATGCATTCCATCTATTTAATGAAGAACCAATACCAATCCATGGTCCACGCCATTCACACCTAACAGACACAGTGACAGTCACGTAAATTGCACAAAAACGCTTCTTCATTTTTTTCACCCAAAATCCCTAATTGAACCAACGAGTACATTCTCAAAAAAGTATATACAGATTTTCACGCACAAAAACAGCAGAGAGTTGAAACCCCATCACAATTAACTCATTTCCAGAATTCCACAACAAACAATCGAAATTTGAGGAAGTTATGCTACTCGAAATCATTCCAACACAAATCAAACAACATGATTCAGGCATTCATTTGAACATTAATTTAATCGAAGCATAAGTAATAGAAAATCAATAAGTGAACAATTAAAATAAATCATGACCTAATCGAGGTCCCAATCCGTAAGAACCACGCTCCGCCATGGCGAAGACCAAAGAATCTGAGAGAGATCGACGCGGAAACGTTGAAGCCGTGTATCAGTATCTCTATCAATAAAACACACTTTTTGGCTTTCGTTCGTTCTTTCTTCCTTCGCTTTTCGCTCTTTCCAGTCAGCTTCTTCTCACACACAGTAACGTGACGAAGTGAATAACCAGAACAGGCGGGACATGGGGACAGCTACAACCTTTATTTTTTATCTTTTTCTTCTTCCGTTTTCATTAACTTTTTTATTTTTGTAATTTTTTATATAATATATATTTCCTCTTCCTCAGTTTTTTTTTTATATTTTTATAATATGTATATTATATATATAATAAATTACAGTTGAAGAGCATGTCTTAACAAAAAAAAAAATAACCATCAGGAAACTGATGTTGACTTCGATGATAGAGGTAAGTTGCTTTTTGTTCATTATTTTTTATTTTGTAATTTTTCGAACAGTTATTTATGTTACCCGAAACATTGATAAGTTTCTATTTGCCCGTAGAAATTTAATACACTTAAAAGAATATTACAATAATGTTTATTCATCATGTAACTAATTTTAGTTAAATTTCTCGACGAGTTGTTTGTATTTGTATTCAATATATGAAATGTTGAGGAAGTTATTTAATTGATCGTAAATTTTGATATTTGATACGTGTTAAATGTATTTATGTGAATGATATGTTATGAATCAGAAGGGTGCTTTTGAAAGAGAAAAATACTTGTACTGCGATTAATGTTGGCTTCAATGAAACAAGAAAGTTTATTTTGTGTTTGCTGTTTTCGAAATGTTGACAAAGTCATCAGTTTAAATCATGATTTAACTTTATATTTGATGCAAGATTTGATAAATTTAATTATAAGAATATGCTTTAATGGAAGTTTGATAATATAAAACAATAACACATTAAATCGTTTGCTGCCATGATATATCAACGATAATCTATTAAATTAAGTAGTAGAATTAAATAAGTACATAATTATGTTTCTTATATTTTATCATCAATATTTTACAGAAAATAAATCAGTGGATGTATAATCTTATTTATCAAGTTAAAAGATTATATTATTATTATTATTATTACACAATTGTTTTTAAAGTATAAACATTAAAAATAAAAATAAAAAATGAGATTTATAATGTTTGTGACCCAAAAGTATTAAACTCGAACTTAAAAAGTAACTTAAGATGGTGAGAACAATAATGTTGAAATCACCCGAAACTACTTTCTACTATATAACAATTAATAGGATTAATAATGTTGAAATCACCCGAAACTACTTTCTACTATAAATAAAATAATTTATTTATTCAACCTGATTGGTATATTTTCAACCTGTTTCATTTCTGCTGTCAACAACCTGATTGGTATCTTTATCTTCTTATTTTGAATTCATTTATTAACATTAATTTATTTCTTTCAAACTTATATCATTAATAACAAGATCAAAGGATAGATTAACTTTGACAAAAAAGATAAAAAGATATTTCAAACATTAAATGAAATCATTTTTTTAGTAAAAGTTAAATTAGAAATATCAAATTTATAACATACTTCAAATTTTTATTGATATGTTAGCATATTAAATGTTTCTTGTGTTGCGTGAAACAAAAGTAAGGAGTTGTTGATGCTTTGGTTAAATTTGGTCCTTTTGATATGTGAATATTTTACAATTGGTAGCTGAAATTTTGGCTAAATTTGGCCTTAGTTTGAGATTCAATGGTCAAATTTCTTCTAGTTTTTTGTCTTTTTCTTTAAACCCATTAAACGAAATGATTTTTTTAATATATAACTTATATGTTATAATTAAAACTTATGATAATTTAATATATCAAAATATATAAATCATCTTTTCATTCATACTGAATGATTTAAATTATGATAAGGAAATTTTGAATTATTAAAAATTTATTAAGAAAAATATCAACTTAATTTAATTACAAAGATTAAAAGAACAGACATATTATAAAGTTAATTAATATAGAGATGAAATGAGTGGTTTAAGATTAGATAATTAACAATAGTGAAGAGGAGTGGAAGTAGTAAACAGTCTTACAAGATCCATCGTAATTCCTTTTCATTTTCAATTTTAAGCAAAATTAGTTAATTTTATACCATTTGTGAACGTTAATTAATATTATTTAATTATACCATTACATGAAGAATATTTTAGGAAATAATATAGCTTCAGAAAGAGTAAAAATTTTCTCTATAATTAAATCTATTGTACCTGACCAAAATAAATTGTTTATATGTGGGTCTAGAATAATGTGCTATGAATATATTAAAAATTATAAAATCGAGTTTACTTATGAAATAAGAAATAAAACTTACTGAAATCTATAATCTTTAAAAGTAATTAATAATTAAAAATTAATTCAAATTATATTAGAATATAGTTTATATATATATATATATATATATATATATATATATATTTTTTGATCGGTTTACTAGTACGGTCTAAAAGAGAGACCAAAGAGAAAGGATTAAAAAATTAACTCCTTTAATTATTATTCATGTGTAATAATGTATAACGACTTTGATTAGGTGTACATATTTTTTTAACTTTTAAAAATAACTGTTTTTCCCGTATATAAGTCATGCAACTGTTTCATTTAATTTTTAGTTTTCAAACAAACATTGTAAAATATTTTTTATTTTTTGTAAATTTTTAATTACAATATTTAGTAATAACTTATATTATGTTTAAAATTTAAAAATATGCAAACAGACTGTCATTTTGCTAATAAATAATGAAAAAATTAAGATTATTTTATTTGATAATACATTTTACAAAATATTTTAATTTTAATGAAAATTTGTTTTTTTTTTTTGGGCTGTACAAGTTTTAAAAAATATTACAAGATCAAAGAGATGTAATGCAGCAAGATAATTTTTTCAAATTTGAAGTTAGCTTTTGTTCTTATGGTACCAGTGAATTAAGTGGAAATTTAATTTATCGCATTAAAAATTAAAATATTAAAACTTCGATGGAATGCACGCACGTGCTTGTCTCGTTCATTTTTGTCAAAATGAAAAACACTACAAAAATTAAAAGGGACTCAATTTGCATCCTAGCCTCCGAATCTCCATACCGCATTAATTCCGCAGTCTACACAGTTTTTTACTCCCGTCGATTCCGTTATACTATGGACACTTACAATAGATGCTTCATGCTCTTCGGCAATGCAGTGTAATATAGATGAATGATAAGTCTTTTAGAAAAATTTGTCGGAGAAAATAACACCAGAAGAAATATGAATGCAATTTATATAAAAGATCGATATTATTTTAATTTAAAACTTTAAAATAATATGTTTATAGGTGTGTTATTTAAATAAGAAAAAGTAATAGTGATTTTAAAAGGTAACACTCATTTATTTTAAAATTTAAAATATTATATTTTAAGTAAAACTTTAATTAATCAAGTTTATTTTATAAAAGTCATTATCTTTTTAATTTATTTTTTTGACAACCTCATTTTTACTTCTCTCTAGATTTTGAACATCATCATTCATCAGTTTGAAGATAAAAGATTGTAAGAGGATCTCGCAAAGAGCTCTACACATTCAACCAATTATAATTAAAAATAGAGTAAGTTTATTTTTTGCTCTTTTTGTGTTAGTAAACTGTTTTTAGTTTATGTGGCTCTCTAGTCCATATATGTGACTTCAAATAACTCAAAGTGAATCTCTATTTGTTTGTTATTGTGAGGATGTGTTATGGTTTTAGTTACTTGGTTTATAAAATTTGTCAACATCGTGATTAATTGAATATGTTGTGTATGTTTAATTGTTATGTGAAACTATGAGATGTTTGAATGTAAATATTTGAGTTTGAGCAATTGGCTTTATGATACATTTTAACTTTGATTTGGCACCAATTGCAATAGGTAAAAAGGGTAAAGGTGCCAATTAGAGTCAATTCGACAAGTTGAGGTACTCACATTTAATGGTACTTTGACAGGTCGTTGGGTGGTAGGTTGGTACCGATGGGCGCAATATTTAAATGTGAAGTTAATGAGATCTAGTAGCTATAGCGTTGGGATCCACCTTGAGACCGTCAGACGCTCACTTCACATTGAGTTCCAATGGTCGAGGCATTAGGCACCATGTTATAGCCATTGGACGCTCACCTTACGGTGAGCTCTAAAGGTGATTAACATTGGGCACTACGTAGATGTTGTTGGGCGCAAAATGAAATTTAAATTCCAGAGAGCTCCAAGGGCTCGAGGCATTAGACGCTTGATCTACCATTGGGCGATGATGATTTTTCGTTGGGTGAAAACATTAAACCATTAGGCACAAGTTTGCAATCTTCTCCCAGTGAGCCATATGTCTAACCTAGTGTTGGGCGCCCCTCTGTATCCGCTTGACGGTGTATGTTGAATAACTTTAGATTGTTTAAGATGTGATATTTTCATAATAGATATGACCTTTTGAGAAATGCTTTATATAAATGATGTTCAACAAGAGGATACAATGATTGTTTGGATTGAAAAATTATTAAAATTTTGTGTATTGTATGAATATAGTATTCCTAAGGAGAAATGCTATATTGGTTAAGATAGTGTTATGCTTTGAGTAGGGGTCTATATTGTGAAGTTATCCTAACTTTAATAAACTTACTGACTCATGGAGTTTAGGTGGTGAAAGTTGAAAAACGATCTTATAATGGGTTTTGGGGTGAGGGACCCTTTTTTGGCAATGCTATAAGTGAACTAACATTGTCATGAGGGATGGAGACCTAGTAAATTTGGATCAGTCGTGACATTTATTTCATAATTACATGATAAGTGCATGACTTCACGAGTATTTAATTCAATGCATAAATAATCTGGAATTGAGTCTATAATAAGTATGTTTGGAGTCTATAACAATGTGTATGATATGGAATAAAAAAGCTTAATAGCTTGAATGTTAGTAAATTATATAGTTTATAAATGATATATTTTGGTATTAGAAATTATCCCTAGCTTACTCTTTTCTAGTTGTTGTTATGTTTTTCTTTTATTATGATCACAATTGTTGCGTGAGCATATGAGAATGCAGGTGACAATGAGACTAGACCTTAGGAGAGTAGTTTGGAGTTGAAGCTAGGAACAATAGATATATGTTTATAATATATATATATATATATATATATATATATATATATATATATATATATATATATATATATATTTTGTTTTTTGGGATGACCAAGTTTGCATAATGACAATAATATAGTAATCTTAAAGATAGTTTTTCACTATTTTCTATGATGCTATATTTTATGCTTCAATAGATCCAATTTTACACTTTTGTTAATTCATGTTTTTTTATAAGATTAAAACTAATTAACTATAAATATTTTTACAAAATTAAGTACTAATATTTATATTAAAATTTAATGGTAAAAATCATAATTAACAAAACATGGGTTAATCATTAAGAAAAATGTAACATGTTAAAACATCATTTTTAACAAAAAGTATCAATATAACATCTATGTAGGGAAAGACATAACATTGCTTTATTTTGAAAAAACTTGAGACTAAAATGAATCAAAAAGACATAGGTATGGATTAAATTGAATCAGAGGCATATACATGAACTAAATTGAAATTAAGACAATGACACTTAGTAATAACATTATCACGTGACATTGTCCTGCCACGTGGCACTATTATGCCACATGACACTGCCCGCCATGTGGCACACCAGTGACCTGACACGTGGCAACAAACATTTTGTGCAAAAAATAAATAAAAAAAATCATTGGTTGAGACATGGCACACCATTAACGTCATTAGTAATTTTTTTAAAAGGAATTAATTGAGGCAAATTTTTAAAAATTGGGATACAATTGATACTTTTTTAAAAGTGGGGACCAAACCATTCAAGTAATTAATTTAAAAAATAAATCTAGTAGACTAGTTTAGTTTGTCACGCCTTTAGCTTGCTAGTTTGACAAGTTAAAGCAAACAAGCAAGTTGAAAACATCAAGCTAACCAACCAAATTTTGGCGAGTTGGTGAGCTAGCCTGCCAGTCAAGGTTCGTTTATCATACAAAAATGAATTCAAAATGAGTCAATTTAATCTAGTTTATTTTTTATTTGAACCATAACTTTTATAACTGAGCTCAATCATGATGTGTTCATAAGTGACTCATTTTTATTTGTATAACTTGTGTCCATATATTTATTATAGTACACTAAAATTTAATTAACTTGATTTACATGTTTATAGTTATAGTTAAAGAATTAGGATGATCACTTATTTCGCTAAACACTAATCATAAATATTGTAAATAAAAATTAACATGTTAACTTATGTAACTAGATAAACGATAATGTTAATTTTTACCATTATCCAAGCTAGATTTTATTAGCAAAATCATCTCTTCCAAAGCTTTTAACTTACTTAATCATCAATTTTAACTTACTTTTGTAAATAAATACATTTTGGGTTACATTGATCTAAATATACCACTAATCCCCATTTTTGTGTCAATTTATAGATTGGAAGTTTTGTTCCAAAAATCCAGACAAATGAGTGACCTGGAATAGCAAGGAGAAAAGCAAAAATGTCAATAGGAAGCGCCTGGCGGCACAAAGCCAACGGTAGGCGCAAGAGGCCGTTAGCGCCAGGCGCCAACCAGGCTTCATGTTGCTCACCGCCTAGCGGAACCTAGACACCGTCGGGCGGTAGACGATGGTTTCCAATACTGTTTTGATGGCTCGCGCCTGGTGGTGAGAGGCTAACGTCGGGCGCCAATTTTCGCTGATGTGTCAAGTTGGCCATTTTTCTTCTGTTTTTGCGAGGGGAAACTCATCTTGGACTGTTTGGAGCTCGAGCAACGCGTTTTGGAGCACTTGGAGATTTGTTAGGGCTACTGGGAACTACCCTTTCTTCCTCTTTGTATCTTTTTCCTCTTCCACTTCCATTTTGTAAGCTTAGTTGTCTTAAACCCTAATTTGTAAAGCGGGTTTGCTTATTTAGGGATTCAAGGAATTGATTCTTAATAAGGAAACCTAGGCTCATTTAAGGGATTAGGATTTGAGTAGACTTGTGGGTTGAGATTAGTAATTAATGGAGAATAATTTTATTGTTTTATATACATGAGAGTGAAGTAAGTGAAGTCTAACCCCAACAATATCAATCCATTGCATTTCTAGTCTTTTCCATCTTCTAGAGTTTTCAAATATCCAAGTTCACATTTTACTTGTTTATGAAATATTTACTTTCTTGCACACAAAAACCCAAATTATGGATTTATTCTTTAGTTTAAATTAGTCAATAATTACGCAATTATTTAGTATACACAAGTCTCTCTTGGGAAACAATATCCCGGTCTTATCGGTTACTACTTACGAGACTTGGTACACTTGCCAAAGTCTTAACAATAAACAAATAAATTAAGCACCTAAATCATTCAAACATTATTGAATATCATTATAGTATTAAAAAATGCAAAGGGCTGGCCTCCATAGTTAAAGTTATAAATAATCATAATAATAAAGAAATGGTGTTAAAAGTTATAAAGAGTTGTTGTTGGGGGTTACAGGTTAACTCACTCCTAATCCAACTCAAACTCATTTAACACACTCCTGATCTAACTAAAACACATTTAATCCACAAGTTAAGTGAGTTAAATTTAAATTAACCCATATTTAAAAAATATATTTTTCGAACCTAACCTAACGTGGTAAGTCAAATTGATTTATACGTTTGAACCTGTTTTGACACTTTTATTAACCAATGGCATAATTTTACTCTTAAAATAACTATTTTTCTATGTGGTTTTAATATCTTAAATAACATACTTTGCATTGATATATATATATATATATATATATATATATATATATATATATATATATATATATATATATATATATTCTTTACTCTATCTACAAATAGATTCAAGAACTCGCCTAAATCTATTTTGAAGTACTTTAAGAATGCTTACTTAAGTAATAATTATTGTTTTCCTTCTCTTATTTCTTTATATAACTCTTTTTTTTTCTAAATAAGCTCATAAATTGTATGAGGTGTTCCTTGAGTCTGATGTTGAAAACAAGAAAGGGATTTGAACTTCTTATCAAGTTTTTGTTACAAAGGACTATCATATTTGATTTACTTATTTTTTTAATTGCATCTTCATGGCCTCTTGATTGCTAGAGATGACACTTCTTCGTGGAGGTGGACCAAAGTAATTATGAAGGTCCAAAGAACCAACAATAGTGTGAGCACATCGTGGGTGCTCTAGTCTTCATGTGGCCATGTCAAAATATCATCTAACCATGAGGAATAAGTGAACCAAGGTGGCTTCCTTATCTAACTGTGCAGATTATGAAGTATTTGGCCATCTGATTTCGTGTGAGTAGCCTTTGACATCTCGTAGATGGGAGATAGAGATACAAGGTTAGTAATCTGTTAAATAATGTATGGCATGGATGAAAAAATACATGGATAGACGATATCATGGGTAGTCTAATTATTTGTCCATCAATACAATATTGTCTATGACAACCAATAGCTTTTATGATAACAAAAAATTAGAAAAAAAAATCACTAGTGCATGAAAGAGATTATGTCGCGGATATTTTGGTCTTTTAGCTTCGATTTTACACTCGAAGCATATGCTGGCGAGGTAAAAAGGGGTTATGTTTATGCCTCGGTTATGAACCGAGACATATGCGAGGGTTACTGCTAGGGATGGCAATTAGGACCTGGCCCGCGGGCTCAGCCCGCAGGCCCGCAGAAAAAACGCGGGGCGGGCCAGGGTAGTGAGCCCGTAGCCCGTGGCCCACGCGGGCCGGCCCGCAAGCCCGCATAAAATTAAAAAAAAAAAAATTTGTACTTGTGTATATTAATTACTTCTTTTATGGAATCTTGCATTAACGTTTCAAATTCTTGTATAACTGGAAAAGACAAGTATTATGTAATTTTTAATGTGCTAAAATTTAAAGAATACATTGTGTATGTCATAGTATGAATATGATGAAAATGTTGAATTATCAATTTATCATCTAATTCCCCAAAGTCTTTACTTAATTTTGTGAACTTCTTAAAGTTTCCCAATTTTTAAACATTGAAAGTTTTATCATAAAAATTAAAAAAAATTAAAAGAAAAAAAGCGGGCCGGCCCGCAGGCCAAGAAGTATGCGGGGCGGGCCAGTGTTTTTAGCCCGCATAAAGTATGCGGTTTGTGCGGGCCTTATGCGGGGCGGGCCGGCCCGCATTGCCACCCCTAGTTACTGCCTCAGTTCTAGAGGGAACCGAGGCCTAATGTGCATCGCAAATTTAAAAAAAAAAGTACTTTTTGACCCAATAGCAGCATGACATGTAGCCATGATCCTTGTACACACACCTGCACCAACCATAGTGTGCCACATCATCATCTTCAACCTTCTCCCAAATCAGAAACCCTAGCCACCATTCAAACCCTAAATGTCGCCAGTGTGTCATCACCACCATCTTCGACAACCGCATAACGTCGGAACAGCTTCACGACATCTTCATTCATCTCGCCGGCGACGCAAAACAGCCTCTCTTCACCACCATATCTGAATGGAAAATGTGAAACCACCCATGACTGAACCAGCGTGAGCCAAATCGCGACTTCCACACACGCATCGACGTTCGAAACCCACATGAGGGTTTTACGATTAGAAAAAGGAGAAGCACATACCTATAAGCGGGATTGAACAACGACAATAGAGGTTTATGCATTGGTTCTAAGTACAACCGAGGCATAAAAGTTTAAAAAAATTACAAAAGTACCACTGTGTCTTTATATGTCTTGCTTGCGAGTGAACTAAAGCATATAAGACACTGTAAAAAAACCCATTATGCACTAGTAAATTATGAGGTTTGGTTGATCTGACCAAGCTACTTAATGTGCATAAAAAAATACATAGTGTAAAAATTTATCCTATATAAAACACTAAGTAATACTACATAAAGCACATGACAAAACTGTATGAAACCATGTTACTCTTCATAAAAGAATATTTTGAAAATGGCACTTTATTTGGTATAGTCAATGAAAATTAAAGGCTTAATTACTCGAATCATACCCAGTTTGGTTCGAAAATTTCAAAATGGTACCCGCTTTGAACTTTGCCTCAATTTAGTACCCAATTTTGATTATTGCATCAATGTAGTACCCGCCGTTAAGTCTTCACAAACGGCGTTAACTACCTTGCCACGTGTCAGCCTCTGGATTTTTTAATTTTTTTAATTTTTTTTTTAATTTTTTTTTTAATTTTTTTTTAATTTTTAATTTTTTTTTGAAAAATTTTTTTTGAAAAATTTTTTTTTGCCACGTGTCAAATCCTTGATGTGACACGTGGCAAGGTACCTTGCAAGTGTAATTGTCTTCATTTCAACTTAGTCCCCACATGTGTCTATTTGTTTCAATTT
>Ga0214545_1005065_pt1 | contig 24158 bp, 13 predicted proteins | sample CNSS4metaG_FD_160064 | JGI IMG/M metagenome (GOLD analysis project Ga0214545, IMG submission 160064) | Root nodule microbial communities from cowpea collected in UCLA plant growth center, Los Angeles, California, USA - CNSS4 | ecosystem: Host-associated > Plants > Roots > Nodule | place: USA...
GTTTTCTCCACATGATCACCGCCTACCAATGTCTTTTACAGTTAAATTAAATGATTGGTGGTGTGATTGTGGTCATTTTCAAGTTGTTCGACTGCCTTGTCATCACGTAATAGTTGTTTGCTCTTTCGCACATATAGACCTAACCACATACATTCACCCAGTTTATAGCCTCTGCAACATCAACAAAGCATATGAAATACAGTTTCATCCGGTTAGGAATAAAGAATATTGGTTCATATACACCGGACCAAATTTCATTTCAGACCCAAACATGCGTCGTAGGGTAAGGGGAAGACCACCAACTAATAGAATCCATAATGAGATGGATGAACCAAATCCAAACAGACGAAGCAAATGTTCATATTGTAGAAATGAAGGACATCATAGGGGCAACTGTCCCTACCGTCAGTAATTTATCACTTTATCCAATTTACATGTAACTTTTATTATATTATTTTCATTATGTAATTTTTATTATGTATTGGTTGCGAATTTTTATTATGTTATTTTTATTATATGATGTATTTTCTTAAATTAATTTATTATTAATAAAAGAATACCAACAAATTAAATATACTATACAAAAATTTAAGAAATGTAAATGATTGGAAAAACTAAAAATTAAAAATTTATAAATCATAAAATAAAACTGCAACGAAAAAAAAAAATCATTAACTGAAACCGGCCTCCTGCTAGACGACTTCATCTTAGAAACCGGCCGGAGGCCGGACGACTTCATTAAAAAAAAAAAAAAAGGAAACCGGCCTTTGGGAGGACGACTTCACCTTAATGTCGTCCCCCCGCCGGACGACACGACCCATTTTTGCAATTTTTTTTCAAAGCGACCCCATTTTACAAAAAAGCCTTGAAGCAGATCCCTTTTTACAAATTTCCCCAATACAGAGGGTCAAAAATTGCACAAAAGTTCACGTAATAAAATGGAGAGCTTAAAATTAAGGACACGTGTGGTATGACTCTTTCTCTGCTGTCATTCTTCCTCAACATTTCCTCTGCATCTCTGTCACTGACTTTGTCCTTCCTTTATTACCTTTTCAGGAATGATTCATTTCTCCAATTTTTATACCTCCATTGAACCTCTATTGCCTTTACCATTACTTTTGTGATTGTTTAATTTACCTTTTTTATTGTGGCCCTACGTAAACTCTTTTGTTTAATAGCAGAGCAAACTATTTTCGTTTATTTAGCACTACTTCACTGGTGCTTTCATTAACTCCATGGCTGAGAACACACGTACGAAGGACTTACAAACGGAGGTCAAACACCATGCGGAGGATCTGCGTCATTTGTCGTTAACGGTGGAAAAACTCAAAGCAGCTCTTGCAGTCCAATCCAAATCGCAGGACACAAAGATGGATCGGATCCAATTGGTGTTGCAGCAAGTGTTAGAAAACGTTTCTCAACCTCTAGGCAGTTCATCAAACTCAGGTTCGGTGCTAAAACATATTCCCTTCAACGTTGCTCCTCTAGTTAAGGATATTTCGCTAGGTTTCCCTCATTTTGATGGTTCTACTCCGGTGCTTGAGTGGATTTTTAAAGCAGACAAGTTCTTTAGCTATCATAACACTCCTAACTCTGATCGTTTTGAAATTGCTTCAATGTATTTCAAGAAGGAGGTGGTCCTTTGGTTCCAAATGTTGCACAAACTCGAAGCCGTCACCACTTGGAATGCTTTAACCCATGCCTTGGAGTCTCAATTTAGTCCGTCCCCATTCGATTATCCAATGTCAAATCTCTTCAAGTTGCAACAAGATGGGTCAGTTTCGACTTATTACTTAAAATTCATGGTTCTTGCGAATAGATCTAAAGGGTTGAGTGAGAAGGTTGTTTTAAACTATTTCATTAGTGGTTTACTTGTTGAAATTAGACGTGATATAGTTGCTATGACCCTAACCACTTTGTTGCACGTAGTAGCCTTGACAAAATTATATGAGGAAAAATACTCCACTCCACCAAAATCATCAACCTCCTACTCCACCAGATTTACCACTTCATCCTCCTATTCCACTCCCTATAATCCTTTACCTCAACACAACACCAAACCATCTATCATTGCACCCAAATCACCTCTCCCACCTTTATTACCACGCCAACTAGTCCGCAACTCAAACCCACCACTATCAAGAAGATAAGCCTGGCGGAAATGCAGTTGAGGAGAGAAAGGGCCTCTGTTATTTTTGTGATGAAAAATTTTCTTTCAATCACAAATTTCCTAACCGACAATGTTTAGTGCTTCAACTTAGTGAGGAGGAATCGAAGAATGATACAAACCCATCTGATGATACAGTCGAACAAGCATCAAAAAGCAAGGAAGTGCATCACCTATCTATGAATGCTTTAAATGGAGGTTTAAAGCATATATCAATACTTTATCAGTAACAGTCTTGATTGACAAAGGTAGCTCCGATAAGTTTTTGCAGCTGAGGGTGGCACATTTTCTGAAACATCCCATTGTTCAAGCTCCCAGGTTCAGGGTCACGGTGGGCAATGGGAATTACATGGAGTCAGAGGGCTTGATTCAGGATTTAAACTTACAAGCTCAGGGCAATCTCTTCACGTTGTCTGCGTTTTTGTTACCTATTTCTGGTACAAATCTTATACTTGGTGCTAGCTTTCTCAAAATTATAGGGCCTCATTTAGTAGATTATGACACCCTTCGTATTAAGTTTCTATATAGTGGAAAATTTACTAAATTACAAGTTGACCAAGACAATATTCCTGTGCTAGCCCAATTATATCACATCAGGCGTATGGTCAACACAAGGCCATAACAGAAGTGTACAACATGCACTTAGTTCATGAGTAATCCCAACCACTCCCCTGCCTTGCCCTTCCTAATGACTTCAAACCAGACTTGGCACTTCTTATACATAATTATAGCTTGGTGTTCAGTACCCCTTCTGGCCTACCGCCACCCCGATCTCATGTCTACCACATACCAATCCGAGAATGCTCAAATCCTGTTAGAGTTCAACCCTATAGGTACCCTCATAACCAAAAGGAAGAAATTGAAAAGCTCGTGGACAACATGTTGCGGGAAGGTATCATTCAACCGAGCAACTACCCTGTTTCTTCTCCAATCATCTTGGTCAAGAAGAAAGATTGATCTTGGCGAGTATATATAGACTACAGGGCTTTAAATGCGATTACTATCAAGGATAGTTTTCCCATCCCCACCGTCGATGAATTGATTGATGAACTTTATAGAACTTGCTATTTCTCTAAGTTGGATCTTAGGTCAGGTTATCACCAAATTCTGCTAAACCTGGAAGATAGGCACAAGACGACTTTCTACACACATCAAGGGTTAAGGGGCTGGTCATGCCTTTTAGGCTGTCCAATGCACCGACAACCTTCCAAAGTCTCATGAATCATATATTTCACGGACTGTTGCGACAATTTGTACTAGTTTTTCTTTATGACATACTAGTGTACAACATCAATTGGCAAGATCACTTTCATCATCTTGAAATTGTGCTCTTCATTCTCAGAGATAATCAATTGTTTGCCAAGTTTTCCAAATTCACTTTTGGAGTCCAATAAATAAATTACTTAGGTCACACATTATCGGGTGTTAGGGTCGCTATGGATTTTGATAAGTTAGAAGTTGTTAAGAACTAGGTACACCTTCAAATATGAAACAGTTACGTAGTTTTTTGGGATTGACAGGCTATTATAGGCGCTTTGTGAAGGGTTATGCCACTATTGCTGCCCCATTGACAAATTTATTGAAGAAACACTCCTTTAAATGGAGTGCGTCCACTAAGTAAGCTTTTGTCGCCTTAAAAACAACTTTAACTATTGCTCCGGTATTGACAATTCCAAAATTTTTGGTTCCATTTGTTCTGGAAACGGATGCATCCGGCTCGGGGATAGAGGTTGTCTTAAGTCAAAATAACCACCCAATTGCATATTTCTCTAAGAAAATTTTACTCAGAATGCAGAAGCAGTCTGCTTACACAAGGGAGTTTTATGCTATTACTCAATCCTTAGCCAAATTTAGACATTATCTACTTGGTCACAAATTCATCACTAAAATGGATCAGAAAAATTTGAAACAATTCGTGGATCAAACACTACAAACCTTGTAGCAGCAACAGTGGTTGCCCAAGTTCCTCGGCTATGATTTCACTATCAATTATTCGCCTGGGAAAGAAAACATCCCTGCAAATGCCTTATCCAAAAGCTTTGCAATGGCATGGTCTAAACCTATTAACTCTTAGTTAATAGTGGTAGCAGAGGCCACAAAAAAAGATTAGTCCTTGCTACAAATCTATCAGAATTGCATGAACAATGTCAGGCACTATGAAGATTATACATTGCACAATGATGTAATCGTAAGGAAGGGTAAAATTTTGGTACCTAATGATCAAACCCTCATCAATATGATCTTGGCCAAATTTCATGCCTCCAAGGTGGGTGGACATGCGGGTACCACTAGAACCAGCGCAAGAATTGGAGCATAGTTTTACTCGCCTAAGATGCGAGAGGATATCAGAAAATTTATCAAAGCTTGTGTCATTTGTCCACAAGCAAAAATCGATCACTCTTTATCGGCCGGGTCTCCTTCAACCACTTCCTATTCCTAACCTTATTTGAGGAGATATTACAATGGACTTTATAACCAATTTGCCATTGTCTCATGGTTATTCAACTATAATGGTCGTGATAGATAGGCTCTCTAAGTTTGAGCATTTCATTCCATTAAAACCTGGCTTTACCAATAAGAGTGTAGCAAACGCATTCATTCAGGACATTGTAAAGTTGTATGGTTTCCCCAAGTCAATTGTTTTGGACAGGGATAGGGTGTTTATCAATTCATTTTGGACGCACTATTCAAATCACAAGGCACCAAATTGGCCATGAGTTCTTCTTATCACCCACAATCCGACGGTCAAACCGAAATCTCAATAAAACTCTAGAGATGTATCTTCGATGCTACGTGTTTGATCATCCTAAAGACTAGGTCGAGATGCTTCCTTGGGCACAATATTGGTACAATTTTGCATTCCATCATAGCATGGGCACATCCCCTTACCAAACTATTTATGATAAACCCCCATCACAGCTTGACATTTTGTGACATTGTGCTGAGCAAGTTGAAGGTGAAATTGCACCAATCTCAAAACTATATGAAGAGACAAGAAGATAAAAACCACATAAATGTTTACTTTGGAAGTGGGTGATTTAGCTTTGGTCAAGCTACAACCTTATCGATAACATTCAGTCGTGTTAAGGAAGAACAAGAAATTAAGTTTAAGGTATTTTGGCCCATTCGAAGTTATTGAGAAAATTAGGCATGTGTGTTGGCAAAAGCAGAAGACAAGTTAATGTTAAAGCAAAATTTTGATGATGACAAAGAAACTCAAAAGTCATCCGGAAGACAATCTGAAGCCAAGTGTTCTATGTTTAAAGTTATCTTGTAATTGCCTTGAAGTGTTTAGAATAGCTTATAATCAACAACAAGATAGTAATCACTCCGATTCTCTTATTTTTGTATAAACCATTGTGATAATCGATTATCACTTAGGATAATCGATTATCTTAAGCTAAGCTCATTTTTTTAGAAACCCACTAGAATAATCAATTATCACCCTAGATAATCGATTATCTGCTCAAACTTTTGTTTTTAGAAAATGCACTGGAACAATTGATTATAGTGATAATCGATTATCCTTGGCAGTTTGAACATGACTATTTAGTTTTTGACCTAATTTTCAAAACCCCTATTTAAGGAACTATAGTTCTACTTCAAACTTACCTTTTTGAGAGCTAGAGTCTTAGTGTTGTGTTTGCAAAGAAGTTCTCTGAGTGTTCTTAAAAGTTCTTTGAAAAGCCTAGTGTGGGTAGAGCGATAACTTTTCCAAAGAGGGTTTCTAGGAGATTGAGTGCTTTTATTGTTAGGAAAGCTAGGTCAAGGTCTCTGTGTGATTCAGAGAAAGTTACTTTCATCTCTTGTGTCTTCAAGAGAGGTGTTTTCTTTTCCCTACTATCTTGATTATTTTATTATAGTGTTATTATTATTGATTGAGTTAATCTCTTTGTTTAAAGAGATTAACAACTGGATGTAGGATCTTTTGATCTGAACCAGTATAAATACTTGTGTCAAATCTTCTTCCTTATCTCTTTATTGCATCTACGATTGCATTTAAAGGAACAAATATTAAATTAAATGGTAAAATCTCAAAAAAAATTTAAAGTATTAATTTTAATATTAAAACTAATTCACCCCCTCTTGGTTTTTGTCCAAACGTTAATCATTTTGTTGCACGATTTCTACACTGTGGCTTTCAAATTACTGCTTCCCCAATCTGTAAAGATACTTCCGCTATTCCACATTTCCTTGCTAAAAAAATTCCATGGTGATCAAAAGCAACACTACCTACCATTGCCCCTTACTACAAATGAGTTTAGATCCCTCATACAACCAATCAACATGTTCGAACACTTATCAACAATGGGAAGGAAATTAAGCAATGGCTAATTAAATGGGATATTGATGATAGTTCTTGGGAAGACATGGAAGTTATGCAGCAATCCTATCCCAATTTTAACCTTGAGGACAAGGTTGATGTTCAAGAGGGGAGTATTGTAACATGAGATAAAGAAGGTGAACAAATGAGTTAAGCGTGAGGGACAGGTGGCAAGCAATACGGAGGGTCAGAAATTGCGCAAAAGTTCACGTAATATAAGGGAGAGCATAAAATTAAGGGATTGCATTCAATGAGGACACATGTGGTATGATTCTTTCTCTGCTGTCATTCTTCATCAACATTTCCTTTGTGTCTCTGTCACTGAATTTGTCCTTCCTTTATTACCTTTTCAGGAATGATTCATTTCTCCAATTGTTATACCTCCATCGAACCTCTGTTGCCTTTACCATTACTTTTGTGATTGTTTAATTTGCCCTGTTTATTGTGGTCCTACCTAAACTCTTTTGTTTAATAGCACAACAAACTTTTTTTTTGTTTATTTAGCACTGTTTCTGGTTAGCTATCAAGCCCGAAGGTGATATTGATGAAAAGGTAGTAATTCTTCAAGTGTGCAAGCAGAATGAGCATATTTGCCATGGTCGAGGGAATTAGAAGGAGGACTTTTTTTCTTTGCTTATGGAGTTAAATGTTTGCCATTGTTGTTTCTTCATCACTATTCACACTCGGCCTGCCAGAAAAATTTGGTGGCTATAGTTGATATGTGAGTCTCCCAAGTGACTTTTCAATCTGTTTTTGTCCTCATACTGTTGGGTTATATATTCTTTCACATGTTTTGGTATTATGTTTTGATATGGATATATTTCCCTTAGGTGACCCCTTTTTTGGTTATGGTTATGGTTATGCGGTCAGTCATTTCGAACCATTGGCTCTGATACCACTGTTGTGTTATATATATATATATATATATATATATATATATATACACACACAACAGTGATTTATAGTCATGGTCATGGTCATGGTCATTGAGAGATTGTGGTTCCATATGGTTATATTTCATTAGTCTTACACATGTAAGAGACCTTTGACACTACTTTTACACCAAAACTTTAAGGCAATAGTGTTATGGGTCTTTATTCTTATATAGTGTTTAACTTTGTCTATTCTATCCAATGTGGGACTTTTTGACTCACACTTGGACTATTCCTAACACGTACAAGAGGTTTAAAATCGGATTATTTAAAATTTTAATTTAAAGACGAAATATTAAATAATAAAGTTTGTCTCTACCTTGCCTATGTCATTCCTAAGAGTGAGTTATATTTGTTCACATACATACTAATCAATAATTATTAATTAGTTATATATACATTTGACTCCGTCAATGTATTTGCATGTATCTGTGAACGTTTAACAAGTAAGATATGCTCTGAAATTCTGTACTTGAAAATTGTTATTCAATACTGAAACAGATTACACATTTAAAGCTAATAAAAAAACTAAAGTAACTGCTCCATTACTCACGCATAAAGTAATGGGATAACAGACTAATAGTTGAGCTAAAAAATAGCTCCAGTCCCTAAAATATAGGTCCAGTTATTGACCTGGTTTATTCACATATTATAACTGCTAAACAATAATTAAAACTAATTAAAAGCAATTTAAAACAATTAACTGCTAATATTCCCTTCCTTAAACTAGATGCTTGCAAGTATCTAGTTTATTTCCTGCGCTTCAACCATTCCCAGCATGCTTCTAAGTTTTAAAAATTGTTCCAATTTAAGTGGTTTGGTCATTATGTCTGCTGCTTGGTCCTGTGTATTGCAGTAACTGAGATTAATCCTTCCATCCTTAACAAGATCTCTTAATAAATGAAATCTAACATCAATGTGTTTACTTCTTCCATGAAAAACTGGGTTCTTGGACAGTTGAATGGCTGAATTATTGTCACATAACATCAGAATCTTATTTTCCTCATTGAAACCAAGAGTCTCCATGATTCTTTTAATCCAAATGCTTTGACATGCACAAGAGGCTGCAGCTATATACTCAGCTTCTGTTGTGGATAGTGTAACTATTGGTTGCTTCTTAGAGGACCAAGAAACTGCTCCAGATCCTAAGAAGAAAACAGATCCTGAAGTACTTTTTCTATCATCTGAGTCTCCAGCAAAATCACTGTCTGTATAGGCAATTATACTAGTGTTTTCTCCTCTCTTGTAATATATCCCAAACTCTGTAGTTCCTTTCAAGTATCTTAGTAGTCTTTTAGCTGCAGTCCAGTGAGTCTCAGTGGGGTTGGCCATGAATCTACTGATCAAGCTGACTCCATACATTAGATCTGGTCTAGTTGTTGTCAAATACATGAGACTGCCTACCACCTTTTTAAATAAAGTGGCATCCACCTTGGTCCCTGCATTTTCTCTGGATAATTTTGTTCCTAGAACAATTGGATTCTTGACAGCTTTGCAATTCTTCATCCCAAACCGTGACAGTACATCCTGGGCATACTTCCTTTGACACATAAAAATTCCCTTTGAGTCCTGTAAAATTTCCACTCCAAGAAAGTACCTCATTCTTCCTAGGTTAGTCATATCAAATTCTGACATCATAGATTTTTTGAAGCTATGGCATAGGCTCACATCATTTCCAGTATATATCAAATCATCTACATATAAACTTACAATTAAAAGTTTACCTCCTTCAACTAATTTGGTGAAAAGTGTGTGTTCACAGAGACATCTCTCAAAACCATTACGTAGGAAATAGGTTTCTATTTTGTTGTACCAAGCCCTTGGTGCTTGTTTAAGTCCATATAATGCCTTTCTTAATTTGTATACCTTCTCTTCTTCACCAATCTTCATAAAACCAGTTGGTTGTTGAACATAAATTTCTTCATTTAGTTCTCCATGTAAGAAAGCACTTTTCACATCTAACTGAAAAATGCTCCAACCATGGTGTGCATGTTGAGAGTATTATCCGTATGGTGTCAAGTTTCGCGACTGGTGCGAATACTTCTGTGTAGTCCACTCCATATTGTTGTGCATACCCTTTAGCAACTAATTTTGCCTTAAATTTTTCAATTTCTCCATTTTCTTTGAGCTTTGTTTTGAATATCCATTTTACTCCAATTGGCTTCATTCCCTTCGGCAAGTTAGTTAATTCCCAGGTTTTGTTCTTTTCTATTGCCTCCATTTCTCTTTTCATGGCATCTCTCCATCTCTTACTCTTGATGGCTTCTTCAAATACAACTGGATCATCTTCTGTCACTAACATTACAGTTGCAGTATCATCATCTGAAAGACCTTCTCCTTTGTCATAGTCTGCCATCCAGATTGGTTGTCGTTTGCTCCTTCTAGCCCTTCCTTCAACTGGTGCAGCTGCAGGAATATTTGGCTCATTACGGGCTTCTGCTTGTATTGGGTCATCACTTGAAATTTATGCATCTTGTTGTTCTGCATCATTGATTTCATTCTCTACTGATTGCTTTTCAGTGTTGCTCACTGCATCTCCCCAATCTAAATTGTCTTGATGGTTCTCTTGCTCATTCTTCTCCCAATTCCAATTTTTCCCTTCCTCAAAAATGACATCCTTGCTGATTATGATCCTGTTATTTATAGGATCAAGCAACCTGTATGCTTTTGATTCTTCACTAACACCAAGTAGGACACATTTTTTACTTTTGGTATCCAGTTTGATTCGTTGTTGATCTGGTGTGTGAACATGAGCTAGACATCCAAATACTCTGAAGTACTCTACTGTTGGCTTCATTCCACTCCATGCCTCTTCAGGAGTTTTATCTTGTACTGCTACTGTGGGGCTTCTATTGAGAATGTGGACACACCATTTTGTTGCCTCTGGCCAGTATATTTTTGGGACATTCCTTCCTATTATCATAGCCCGAACCATATTCATAATGGTTCTATTCTTCCTCTCAGCCACTCCATTCTGCTGAGGAGTGTATGCAGCAGTAAGTTGTCTTTTAATTCCATGATTCTGACAAAAGTCTGCAAATTCTTGGGATGTAAATTCCCCTCCCCTATCTGTCGTAGGCATAGGATGCTCTCTCCAGTCTCCTTTTCAACCAATGCTTTAAAAATTTTAAAACAACGAAATGCTTCTGATTTTTCACTCAAAAAATATACCCAAGTTTTTCTTGATAGATCATCAATAAAACTCAGAATATACCTTTTGTTGCTGCTTGATACTGGTCGAATAGGTCCACATAAATCTGCATGAATAAGTTGTAAGTTCTTTGATGCCCTCCATAAGCTCCTTTTTGTCATGGCATTGCGGTGCTGCTTTCCAGCCAAGCAATGAGTGCACAGATCTTTGGGAGTTGTGATTGATGGCAACCCATTCACCATTTGTTTAGAGACAAGCGTTTTGAGGCCATCATAGCTCAAATGTCCTAACCGATTATGCCACAATTGAGAATCCTGCTCCAAGTTCACTTGAAGGCAAGTTGCCTTTGCTGACACAATAGTTGCTGAAAGAACAAACATCTGGTTGCCATTCATACTTACTTCCATGATTTGTCCTCGATCAGGATGATTAACAACACATTTGTTGTGCTGAATTGTTATCATTAATCCTTTCTCTTGCAATTGTCCTATACTCAATAGATTACTTTTGAGTTCAGGAACATAGAACACATGTGAAAATACATGTGTGATACCATGCAGAATAATTCGAACACTGCCTCTTCCCATCACAGCAATTCGTGCGTCATTTCCAAGTTTCACTTTATGGCGATAGGTCTCATCTAATTCTGAGAACCAATCCTTGTTACCACTCATGTGGTTACTGCATCCAGAGTCTAGAAACCAATATGTTTTGTTTCCTTCATTGAGGTCTGCAATGGCCATTAATAAAAGCTCATATTCTTCTTCTACTTTGTCCTCTTCTAGTTCGGTATAGTTGACCTTCTTCTCCCACGTAGGACATTCATATTGAAAGTGTCCAAATTTATGACACTTAAAGCATTGTATCTCAGCTTTGTTAAAAGATTGTCTTCCCCTGCCTCTGCCTCTGAAAGATCCTCCTCTGCTTCGTCCTCTTCCTCTGCCTCTTCCACTTTTGTCATCAGTCACGGCTTGCATGACTTGTTCTTCTTCAAGAGTGAGCAACATTCTCTGTTCATGGACGAGCAGGCTGCTTTGGAGTTCATCAATGGTCATAATATCCATATTATTGGACTCTTCGATGGAGCAAACAACGTAATTAAATTTTGCAGTCATTGACCACAAGATTTTTGCGGTTGTGATATTTTCTTTCATGTTTTCACCACATGCCTTCATGCTTTTGGCTACCTTCAGTGTTTGACCAAAGTAGGAGTTAACTGATTCACCTTCCTTCATATGTAATGTCTCAAAATCTTTGCGCAATGCTTGTAATTGTGCTCGTTTGACTCGTGTAGAGCCTTGAAACTTCTGCTTCATTGAATCCCAGATGTTTTTGGCTGTTTCATCATTTAAAATTGTGTCAATATTTCTCTATCAATTGCTTGATAGAGATAATTTTTTATCTTCAAATCCTTCAGTTTCTGTTCCTCAAGTGCCTTTAATTCAGCTTCAGATGCATTCGTTTTATCAAAAACGTCTGCAATTTCGTGTTCCACCAAGTGCCAATACTCCTTTGATCGTACGAAGTTCTCCATCAACTTTGCCCAATGATCATAGTGTCCATCGAACTTGGGAATAGCAGGCTGCACATACTTTCCAGAATCTACCATTGTTTTGTCTTTGACTCTCGTAGTGTTTCTCTTAACACTCACCCAATATTTGGTTTAAATCCCTCACTTTCGGTGTTCCTCTCACACTCTCCCTATGTATGGTTTAACCCCTCCCTTAGTGTTTCTCTCTCTTAACTCTGGTTTTGGTTCAGGCCCCTATAAAGGAGCTCTGATACCAGATGTGAACGTTTAACAAGTAAGATATGCTCTGAAATTCTGTACTTGAAAATTGTTATTCAATACTGAAACAGATTACACATTTAAAGCTAATAAAAAAACTAAAGTAACTGCTCCATTACTCACGCATAAAGTAATGGGATAACAGACTAATAGTTGAGCTAAAAAAATAGCTCCAGTCTCTAAAATATAGGTCCAGTTATTGACCTGGTTTATTCACAGATTATAACTGCTAAACAATAATTAAAACTAATTAAAAGCAATTTAAAACAATTAACCGCTAATAGTATCAAGTGTTTATGTAAGACAATAATGCATTTGCACATGTACATTTGATTAAAGTTCGAATTCGGTTGAGACGGACTGGCCAAAATTGCGAGTTTCTTTCTGCACTTTTAACTTTTCTCTTACACCCCAAAATTTTACTGTGATACCAAATATTTCCCTTAATAAGTATTCCAATTATATTTATTGATCCTCCCACACCAAATTGTTATATACTGGATGTGCAGATTTTCGAAATTTGGTTAAGAAATTTACTGAATTTTTGAAATCCGATTAAGAAATTTATTGGATTTGAAAGCCAGTTAAACAAATTATCGGATTTTGAAATTCGATTAAGAAATTTATCAGATTTCGAAATCTAATTAAGAAATTTAGGGATTTCGAAGTCCAGTTCCAAAATTTACCGAATTTTGAAATACAATTCAAAAAACAGTTTAAAAAAAATGTTAACCGAATTTAAAATCCAATAAAAATATATTAAATTAGATTAAAATTTAAATTATATTAATTAAAATATCTAATAATTTTTATTAAATTAAAATTCATACAAATAAAATATATTTTATTTATGTAATTTAAAAAAATATTTAAAAAATAATTGTACTAATTAAAATATTTATTAAGTGTTTATGTAAGACAAAACTCTGAAATCTATTACAATTTCTGGCTCCATAGACCTTATCAACAGGGATGATATTCTTTTCGTCACAAGTGTACATGTGGTGGAACTTTTAGCCCTTCAATAATTTGCAAATATTTAAAGAAGAAAAATATAAACATTGCTTTTGAATCAGGATATAAAATTTTATTTCGATAACTTTTCCATTATTTAGTATATATTTAAGATTTTGTCCTTATTTGATTTTATGTGGTTTTAGAAACTCAGAGAACTCCAGTAACAAAATTACATGATGTAATACCTAAATAAGAATTCACGCATTTAACGAGTATTTAAAATTGTGTATCATAAAGTCTTCAGTCTGTCTGGTTTTCAAAATCTAACTTTTGCATTCAAATTTTAATTGAATGAGAAACAGTTTGGACATGATGCTGTGGAGAGAGACAACATTGTTGGTGGTACTACTGCTACTTCTACTCCACACAAGTCATGCTCGTTGTCTTCCTTCTTCGTGTGGCAAAATCAGCAACATCACTTATCCATTTCGATTAAAAGGCGACCCAGAGAAGTGTGGTGAAGAAAGGTATGAGCTTGGTTGTGAGAATAATGTTACGGTGTTGTATCTGCACTCTGCAAAATACCATGTTCAGGCAATCAACTACAACAACTACACAGTGAGAGTGGTTGATCCTGCTCTTCAACTCCATAACTGCTCCTCTCTTCCTCTCCGCTCCCTCTCTCGCTCCAATTTCTCTGACACTTACACCCACCGCATGGGTCCATACCAAGCCGATCTAGATCCGCATGGTAATTCGGAATCGCTGAATTTCAAGCATATAGTGTTTCTGAATTGTAACCATTCAGTGAGAGAGAATGTAAAGTATGTGAAAACAGAAGAGTGCGTGAAGTGGGACTCAAAGGGCTATGCATATGCTGTCGGTGGTGACCTGAAAGCTGCAGACATGGAAGTTGGGTGTGAGATAAAGCTTGTTGCTCCAACATCTTTGAGGAGTTTCAATAACCATTCCTACACTTCCATGCACAGCAGCTTGGCCTATGGATTTGAGATTTCTTGGGTAAAACTCGCCTGCCAGAATTGTCTACTCTCATCAACTTATTGCTATTTCGACTCTTCTATACAGAAGCTTCAATATTGCAACTTCGGTGAGTGGATTCTAAATCAAGTACCACACACATACTTGTTCTATTTATTCAATTAATTAAAAAAAAAGTAACAATTCATTTTTTTTTGTATTTTACCTGTATTAGTCAGAACTGAAAGCTGCTGTAAAAGAAAAGCTCATGCATTATAGCTTTATGAAATTATGCAAATAGTCTTCTTGGTACGATGGAGTCGGGATCAACAATGTTCTAAAATTTATATTTCTTTCATTTTTGGGTGATATATATAGGTATACTGGAAGAGCTGATACAGAAATCAGCAGGTAAGAAATTTTTATCATCATAATTGACCAATTCTTTTAGTTATATATGAGATATATATAAAGTTCACACAATCTTACTAATAAATTTATGCAGACTTTCTTTTTATTATCATGACAAGAACGTATATGCTTTAGTTTGCCACTAAGAATAATAACAAGAATTAGTTACGTGATGACTTTCTCCTCAGTTCTCAAAATCTTCTTCCTCCATCCGTTGGTAAAGATAACATATAACTTTTCATAGATGTGAAAAGTGGCCTAAAGGAAGTAATGCATCGTTTGTTTGCTTAATATGCAAGACAAAATATCCACAAGGACCGGATGAATATACGCCAATCTTAAAGAGGCCGCAAACAGTATTAAATAAAGTTACAGACTTAGAGCAGTAAACTTTTTAGAAAATAGAAAATTATTAGACAGTGTGTTGGTAGCAAATGTGGTAGATGAAGTTAAGAGGAAAAAAAGGTAAGTATATTATAGTAAACGTAGATCTTGAAAAATCTTATGATTCAGTCAATTGAAAATTGCTTTCGTACATAATGAAAATGCTAGGATTTTGCTCTATGTAGATTAAATGGATAAGGGAATGCTTACAGTCATCAATTATCTATCTTAGTTAATGGTAGTCTGCAGGAGAATTTAAACCTCAAAAAGGTTTAAGGCAAGAGGATACATTAACTTCATTCTTATTCCTAATAGTGGTAGAAGGACTATAGCAAGAACAATTAGGCAAGCTTAGGGTAAAAGTTTACTAGAAGCACTAGTGCAGAAATATCATATTACAACAAGATATTACAACATTTATACGAAAACCGATGTAGCACAGTGCGCGGTGGCATTTTTGAAATTTCTGCGAATTGTATTACATCGGTTGCCTCTTAAAACCGATGTAATACCCATTTTTCAAAAAAAAGAAAAGAAAAAACCTAGATATTCTGCATAGAACGCATATATTACATCGGTTTATCTACAAAACCGATGTAGTACACCCCTTTTTTCCAGCTAGGGTTTCCCCTCATTTTCTCAATTTTTCTTTGCGCTTCTTTCTTCTTTCTCTCTTCTCTGCGTTTTCTTCTTTGCCCTGCGTTCCACTCCACTCCACCGTCGTCCACTGCACTCTTCCGCACGGCCACCGCAACCGCTCGTCGTTCTCCGCGCAGCCGCACCTCCCGCAAACGTTCGTCGTTCTCCGCTCCTCCGGGCAGCAGTTCGTCGTTCACCATTCAAAAATTCGCGTTCCCGCTGCAAATGTCAAGGGCACTGCAACTGCTCGCCGTTCTCCGCGCAGCCGCACCTCCGCGCAGCCGTTCGCCTTTCTCCGCTCCTCCGCGCAGCCGTTCGTCGTTCACCGTTCAAAACTCCGCTTTCGCTGCAAACGTCGGAGGCACCATTGACGAAGCCGCTCTCCACTCCGTTCGAACTGCCACGCCACTGTTGGGCCGCCTCTTGCGAGCTCCGTCCGCCGGTAATGGCCTCCCAAAGCCCTAGCAGTTGCGCGGGGGAGCATTAGCTGGTGGCTTGGTGAGAGCGTCGCGCCCCTTCCCCTTCCTCCTGTCGCTTGCCCTCACACTGCCTTCCTTCCACCGCACCGCAGCGTCGTCGAGGGTTCTTCGACGTTGATGGTTCCTACTGCTGCTGCCGCTGCTGCCACCGTTTCCCGCTGTTGCCACCGCTTCCCGTTGCTGCTGCCACCACTTACAGATATTACATCGGGTCCGTACGCCGATGTAATATATCAAGCACTTATTACATCGGACACTACTACATCGGTTAGGTGACCGATGTAATAGGCCCAAAATAACCGATGTAATAGGCCTTTTCTGCACTAGTGAAGGGATTAAGGTGGGTGGTAGAGAAATATTGATCTCCATGATGCAATTCGTTGATGATATGTTGTTTGTATGTAAGGCGTATACCCAAACTATCTTGGTTATAAAAAGCATTATCAGATGTTTTGAATTGGCCTTTAGACTTAAATTTTCATAAAAGCAGGATAGGAGGCATAGGAGTTTAATATAGGATCACAGAGAGATCTGGAGTAATCTTTAACCGTGGATTATTGTCGGTTCTTTACATGCCTATGGATACAAATAGGAGGAAATCATAGAAGAAAGGAGTTTCGGAAATATATGATATAAAAAATAAGAAAAAGTTTAGCTAGATGGAAAGGAAAAATATATCTTTTGCTCGAAGAGCGAATTTGATAAATTATGTGTTATCAGCAATCCCTCTGTTTCATATCATTTTTTAAAGTTCCACATTGTGTGCTAAAGGAAATGAGACTATAGAGGGATTTCTTGTGGGGATGGGGATACGAGGGTAGGAAGATTGCATGGATAAAATGAGAAACAATGTAAAACTAAGGAAAAAGGTGGATTGGGATTCAAAGACTTAAAACTTTTTAATATAGTCCTACTAGGAAAGTGGAAATGGAGATTAGGAAAGGAAAAAACTGAATTATGGAAACACATCTTATTTCAAAATATAGGTCCTGGAGAGCACTAAGCCTCTGTTCTTTTGAAAGGTTTCTACTGTTCATGTGTATTAACAAAGATGGATTTAAAAATATTTTGTGTTCTCGTTCAACGATTTAACCAGAAAAGCGACGACTAATTTACGGGATTATTCTAAAAATTCATCCTCTCAACTTTGCAGAGATCTGGGATGATATATAAACATTTACTTTTCTACCCTCTTCATGTATATTATTACTAAGGTGGTGTGTGAAAGTGTGTGAAATAAGGTGGTGAGTGACTGTAGCAGTGGTGTGTGTGTGTGGGCACCGGTTCCGTAACCAGTGCCTAGAAGAGCTTAACACTGGTTACGACACCGGTGCGTATGTGTTATTTTTTTTTTACTTTATTTAATTTTTTTAATTTTGTTTAAAAATTAATTGTATAACTTTATTTAAAAATTTAATTCTATAAATTTTTTTTACATTCATAAAAATTTAATTTTTTTATTTTAAAATTTCATATAATTTTAATATTTTTTTAATTCGTATTAATTAATTATAATTATTTTTATAACATCAAACTACAAAATCATTCTCTTTTTCCATCAAGGGTATTTTGGTAACTTTCTAATTCTATATATTTTTATAATTTATTTTATTTATCACATCAATCAAATCTTTCACTAACTTTCATAAAATTTATCTCCAAATCCACTCACTTTACCCTCTAAATCCACTAAAAAAAACCCACAAATTCATTCACCCAAATTCATCTTCACACTCTCTCCTATATTCATACCTACAAAAGAACACAGCCTAAAGGAGAATAAGAATCAAATTAGCGGCTCGGGATGGTAGAGATGTTATGATAGCGTGCGGGAGAGGACAAAGTGGTAATTGGTTTGACAATAGCATTTGTTGGAAATAGGATCAGGAAATAAATATTGTTTTGGGATGACACTTGGTTAGGAGATTTTGCTTTGAGGGATAAATACCCTAGACTCTTTGCTAATTCAAACCTAAAACATGCTACACTAGAGAGTTTGGGTATTGGTACGAAAACCGATGGATATGGAAGCTTGAATAGAGAAGAGAGTGGTTCGAATGAGAAAAACCACTTAATAATGCAATGTAGAACCAATTACAGGGGTGTATTAGTTAAGGATAGTGATGATGAGTGGCAATGGAAGGATGAAGAAATAAAAGTCTATACTGTAAAGTTTGCATATAAGAAGTTGCAAAATGGAATCAAAGGTGAGGATGAAGTCTTCTACGACAAGTTTTGGAGAATTAAAGCGTTACCAATAATTAAACACTTTGCATGGAGAATGATGTTAAATAAAGTTGCAACATACAACAATTTGTACAATATAGGTATAGAGTTGGGAACTAGAATGTGTGTAATGTGTGGAAATAATGAGGAAATAATAAGTCACCTCTTTTTTAGTTGTAGGGCAACAAATTATATAAGGAAAATGTGTGATTATTGGGTTTGGATATCTTTTGGACATCATGAGTAGGGATGTCAACAAGGTGGGTGAGGTACATGTAGTAGCTCCCCTGTATCCTACCCGCTGGATAAATATCTGTCTCGTATCTGTACCTATATATGTCGGGTATCCGTTATGTGGGTGAAATCAACCAACAAGACCATACCAACACAATGTAATTCGTACTAAACAACCATATAAGCACCAACAACCCAAATAGACATATTATAATCACATTTGAACCATAATCTTGGGACTCATCCATGATCCCTCATTCTGAACCAAAACCCTTACCCCTTTCATCCTAAAAATAGAAAAATAACCTTAGCACAGTAAACCAATATCCACAAATGTTCATACACATCAAGTATATCACAATTCCAGAGCATACAAGAATCAATTTGATAAGAGAAACACAAAACCATAAGCATAATTTATACACATACAAAGCAGCTTTCCCTAACCTGGAATGCTTGATTAAAAGGGAAAAAATTAAGGTTCCTTGTCCAGCTATGCCTTGCGTCAACCTTACTCCCAATTCAGTCTCTTGTGCACCCAATACTCACCAAAAAAAAAAGGTCAAATCCATACACAACCATTCAACCAACTTATATTTAGTGATAATTATCAAAGTTCTACAATTATAATATCACTCAATAGACACAATTATATTATCAAAATGATAATAAATCAATCAACACATAAATTACATACATAAGACTCGAACACAAGTCCTCTCACACAATCAAAGTACTCTCAACCATTTGAGCTAATACTTTTCCACATCATACCAATTAACATTTAATGATCTCAAAGTTCCCACCACTTGCATTTATTAATTAATTAATTATTTAATTAATTAATTCTCATGGGTCTTACACATTTAATACTAGAAGACAATTTATATCACAAGTGTTGCATCTATTTAATTAATTAATTCCCACGGGTCTTACACATTTAATACTAGAAGACAATTTATATCACAAGTGTTACATCTATTTAATTAATTAATTCCCACGGGTCTTACACATTTAATACTAGAAGACGATCTATATCACAAGTGTTGCATCTATTTGAGGGGTAAAGACACTATAAGAATAAAGGAACTAAGAATCTTGCTATTGTAGTGAAAGAGATTAATCGTACATTCAACATATTGTCAAAAATACTATAGCTAGAAAATAAACATTGGTCATATTGTGTTGGGTTTTCCTTGTTGCAGGGAGGGCAACTAAATAATGTATTACTATATTGTATTTTCCTTTTTATGTTATTAAGCTTGTTGTATACGGGTTGGGGCAACCCAATTGCTCCATTAATATATTATATTTGTTTTTGTTGATAAAAAAATTATAATTTATTAACTATATTATATGTAATTTCAAATTCATTATCTAAACATTCACATGAGAATACATGCTCCTCGTTGAAGACAATTTTCTTACATCCTATAAAAGAAAAACTTTCTTATATTTAGGAACTTCAACAACAACTAAGTATATTGATATTTGTTTAATTTAGAAATTAAATTTACTTTTTCATCATGTAATCTTTTACTTTAACATGTACCTTATTGTATTTATATTAACAATGTAAATCAAATGATTCTTTACCATGATATTTATTCATTCAGCCAAAATTTTCTCGCAGGTACCCCATTTGTCTTGATGGCATGGAGTTGTAGAGGTTTGCTTGGAATACCACCATTGATTGTTGTGGTTTTGATATGCAAATGGCGGAAAAGACATGCATCAATGTATCAAAATATTGAAAACTATCTTAAGAAAAATAATATGGCACCTATTAGATACTCATACAAGCAAATTAAGAAGATGGCTGGAGGGTTTAAAGAGAAATTAGGGGAAGGAGGATTTGGTTCGGTATTTAAGGCAAAGTTGTCCAATGGACCTTGTGTGGCAATCAAAATGTTAGACAAATCCAAAGGAAATGGACAAGATTTTATCAGTGAAATTGCAACCATCGGAAGAATACATCATCAAAATGTGGTAAAGTTAATTGGATTTTGTGTTCATGGCTCAAAGCGTTATATTGTGTATGAATTCATGTCCAATGGATATCTCTTGATAAATTTATTTTTTCAAAAGATGAGAGGGTTCATTTAAGTTATGAAAAAATATATAATATATCAATCGAAGTGGCTCGTGGGATTGCTTATCTCCACCATGGGTGTGAGATGAAGATTTTGCATTTTGATATAAAACCCCACAACATCCTCCTAGATGAAAACTTTCTACCGAAGATCTCTGACTTTGGGTTGGCAAAGTTATATTCAATAGATAATAGCATTGTCACAATGACTGCAGCAAGAGGAACCATTGGATATATGGCTCCAGAATTATTTTATAATAACATTGGAGGAATATCCAATAAGGTTGATGTGTATAGTTTTGGAATGCTCTTGATGGAGATGGCAAGCAAGAGAAAGAATTTAAACCCCCTTGTAGAACACTCAAGTCAACTTTACTTTCCACTTTGGATTTATAATCACATTAGAGAAGAGGAAATTATTGAAATGGAAGATATGACAGAGGACGAAAGGAAAATAATAAAGAAGATGATCATAGTGGCACTGTGGTGTATACAATTGAAACCAAATGATCGTCCCTCAATGGATAGAGTAGTAGAAATGCTTGAAGGAGATGTTGAAGACTTGGAAATGCCTCCAAAACCTATTCTCTACCCAGATGAAACGGTGATAGAGGATCAAACAATCAACTCTAAATAGATGTATTCAATGTTGAAATTACTTTGTTTGTACAGTATATACAATTCTACGATGAACAATAATATTTTGCATCCATTTTATTCTAAACACTCACTACAAGAAAAAGTAACTATAGTGATATTAATATTCATCACTAAAAATTATAAATATGTCACCAATACCATCTTGTGACAATAATTAAGATGTCACTAGTATCTTTATCACTATTGTACTTGTGACAATAATCTTAAATGTCACTAAAATCAAATTTTATTGTGACAAAAGTAATTATCACTAATAATTTCATGTAATAGTGAAAATAATAAAATATCACAAATATATAAGACAATAGTAATACATTTATTGTCACTAGAGTATTATATGTAATAGTGATAATAACTAGATATCACAAATACAAAAGAGAATGAAAATAAATTGGTTGTCACTATTAATAATAATAATAATAATAGTAATAATAATAGTTATTCTTATTATTATTATTATATTGTAAAACTTTATGTGATACTTATTTTTAATTATTAATATTTTATCATTTATCATTATTATTAAAAATTATAATAATATATAGTTATCTCACAACATCATGATAAATAGACAAATCAATTAAATAATTAAACGAGTGTCTCAATATACTAATTAGACAAGTCTAACAATACATATTAGACTAGTTTATCAATGCATTAATTAAATAAGTCAAATAATACACATTAGATCAATATGTTCATACGGTGATTTATTTTTCTAGCGAGTCTACTTTACATATTTTTACATATCCTTTATATTTTTTGAAAGTCCAATTAATATTTGTGCACATGTTTTATCCTTTTAGTGAGTCTATTATACATATTTTTGCATGTCTGTTATATTTTTAGAAATTTCACTCAATATTTGTGCATATGCTTTATCCTATGTGCTTTTACAAAATTTACAATTTATGTTTTCACTCTATGTTTTATCCTAAACCTGTAAATCAATTTTCACAATAATTCTATTCAAAACCTAATTATAAACTTAAAAATATTTATTATAAAAATATTTATTATTTCTTTCTCAACTCCTAAATCTCTTCTAATAAACAAACAAACATACACCAATCCTGCATACGCACGAATTTAAAATTGGTTTTTATTAAAATTTACACTTTTATTAAATATTTATATAATTATTTTTAAATTAATTCTAATAATTATATAGAAATTATTAAGTATTATATTGGTAATTTTTTTTAGAAAAAAAAATATACACACCGTTAATTTTTCTTTATAAATTTACAAGTACAGCGTTTTTTTTCACAATAGTTATAAAAATTATAATTTGTGTTAGATTATTTTAACCACAACGATCATTTATAAAAATTATAATTGTGAATATTTTAATAATTTAAATGATGACAAAGATATGGCAAGGACGGGTATTATGGCAAAGACGGGTATTATGACAGGGATATGTACATCTCCATAACCATCCTCGTACCCAATTGAAAAAGTTGGGGATTCTCCGTACTTATACCGAATCAATGGGGAATTCCCCGTCAAAACGGGAATGAATTCGTACAATACCTACGAGACAAGTTTATTTGCCATCTCTATCTCTTCACACGGGATTCTTTTCTTCCTCATAAGGTAAGTTTCTTTTTGTTAAGGGGTTTGGGGTTGGTTTTGGGTAGATGAAAAATCTGAGATATTTTTCGCGTTTTAGAGTCACTAGCTTGTAAGAAGTGGTACACTGGTTTTCGTAAGCCAGTTTATTTTTACTGGTCACTGACTTGTAGGATGCGGCAATACGCTTTCAAAAGTCAGTTTTGGTTCACCGAGTTTTAGGATGTGGAACTATCGACTTTCAAAAATCGGAAGTACCAATTTTCAGGAACCGATATTATCGGCTTTCATGAACCGAAACTATTGGCTATCACAAACTTTTTGTACCCTGCATTTCAAAATTCAGTGCACCCGAATTTCAGAATCCGATGATGACGGATTTTAGCCTCCTTTTCCACATTTGATAATTCCAATTTTTAGCTTTCGATTTTAATGGATTTTACACCCCGATCAAAAAAAAATGCTCTTAAAAAATTGAAATCACAAATATATTGCTTGATTTGTGAACCGAAGGTGGAATGATGAAAGCGGAGACAAAAGAGAGGGAAGAACAAGAACGATGAAGAATAACTTAACAATGAAGAAGTTGAAAACGCAGTTGCAAAATCCAAAAAACTGTTGGAATGAAAGTGAAGAAAAATGAACGAAGAAGAACCACCTCCAAAACGCCGTTGTGATGCAATATTAATGAAAGTGAAAATGAATGATCATGAGTTACGGGTGTAGAATATTAGAATATACAGTGGGGCAAAGTTTCTAGAGTAATTAAGGTTGGTAAGAAATTATTACCGCTTACCTTATCTCATTTTTAATTTATATTTTTTTATATGGACATAATGTTTATCAAAGAAAAACTTGGAGGTGCAAGAAGAAAATTTAGGGGCATAGAAAGAAATACCCCTTTTATTTTGTACACACGTTTGAACCAAGTCCAGCATATTTTTATCCACTTATACCACCCTGTTTTATTTTTTGGAAAACGATAGAATGACACCCCATTTTGACCACTTTCATTACCACCTTACGTGGCAAGAGAATTTACATTTAAATTTTTTTTGTTAACTGAAAAATTAAATTGGCAGAAGGGAACGTGGTTCTCCGCACACGCGCGTGTGCTCACTGCCTTCTCCAAATTTCCCCAACACCACCAGACCGCGCAT
>Ga0214545_1005068_pt1 | contig 24143 bp, 16 predicted proteins | sample CNSS4metaG_FD_160064 | JGI IMG/M metagenome (GOLD analysis project Ga0214545, IMG submission 160064) | Root nodule microbial communities from cowpea collected in UCLA plant growth center, Los Angeles, California, USA - CNSS4 | ecosystem: Host-associated > Plants > Roots > Nodule | place: USA...
TATATATATATATATATATATTCTTTGATATTCAAAAGAATATACATGGAAAGAAAATTAATGTTGAAACCTTCTATTTCCAAAGGGCATTAATTGAAAAACATTTGATTTTAAATGCAATATTCCCACATTATCATTTTTGTTTTATTAATATTCATAAATGTCATATAAAAATAATAAAATTTAAACTTTAAAACTATAAATGGAAAAAAAATTAAAATTGAAATATATTGAATATTAGATTCGAATCTTATCAATTTTTTTCGTAATAGTCTAAATTTTGTCTTTTTGGTGACTACCGAAGTCAAACATACCAAATATCATGTAAAAAAATATGTTTTAAGACAACACTTTACAATACATTATAACACTATTTTAGAAACCCTGAATGCATTATAACACTATTTTAGAAATCCTGAAATGAAGAATTGTAAGGTTTTTAGTGATAGAATGAAGAATATTTAATGAACCTATTACTGAATTAATGTAATGCACATTATTTATCTTTTTAAAATTTATTAATCTAAAAAATAAAATTTAAAATAAAGATTTGAAGTGCAGGATCACTAGTCTTTCAAATTTGATTGATGTTTGACATTGCATTGAGTCCAACAAATTATAATTGTTGTTGTTCATAATAAATAGAGTTATAATTAAAAATGAATAAGTGTTGGAAGAGGCCAATTTCCTTCATTTATGTGAATCTGCCTTATTGTAAGTTGGCAATGCATTGAGATAGAAAAATATTGAATTGCTTTTGTTCGTAATTAATGTTCTCTGAAGTCCAATGATACAAAATTCTTGGAAGACGAAAAGTTGTTGATATTTGACAACAAAAATGTTGGAAGACAAAAAGAATATGAGAAGTTTTTCATTGGTAGTGTGACCAATATTTTTTCATTCATTCTCTATATTGTTGACATTTGAAAGACGTAATTGTTGATTTTTTGAAGCTTATTTAAGAAGCTACATTGAAAATTAAGAAAAAAAATAATTTTGTATAAATTAACAATTGTTAGAAATTAAAGGTTGAAAATTTCCAAAACTCCAATTCTTAATATATTAAGAAAATAAAACATTTTTACAAATTAACTATTGTTGCTAAGAGACTAAGAGACTTTACACGTAAAAGTTCTCTCCATATTTAACAATTAAAGGAATATTAAAAATCGAGGTAAACAAAGATGACATTTTGTAACTCACGAATCTTTCAACTTTGAAGTTACAAATATTCAAACTTAAATTTAAAATTGTAAAATAACTTGGAAAAATTGTACTTTTCTTATCAATAAAGCTATCTTCGTTTTAAGTTTTCTTTCATCTTTGATTCTATGACATGCTGATATGGCATTAGAAGAACAATTATTTTCTTCTACTGCTTGTTTAAATATTTCTCCCCTTGTTTGGTCATTTACATAGTATAAAATTTGTTCAAGAAGTCATTTGTTTCTTCGTAATTTTTTAAAACATTTTCCATTTAAAATTATAATACAATAAATTCAAATATAACATTGCATTGAGACACACAAAAAGTCATTTGTTTCTTCGTAATTAATGCTAATTAATGACAAAATCGTGTTGGAAGAGACAAAAGTGTACCTTAAAAGTAGTGTTGGAAGAAACTGAAAAGTTAATTTTATTCTTCTCAACATCTTTTCATTTTTGGAGGATGAAAAATAGGTTTTGAAAAGTATAAAAAACTTCTTCAGTAACCTAGGTTTAAAGTAAGTAATTTTATTTGGATTTATTATTATTATTATTATTATTAATTAATAAATTAGTAAGAAATTATTAATTGATCAGATTAAAAAAATGTGTAATATGTAATGATTATTCCTAAAAAAAATTATAAAATACCTAATTTTGTTTCTAGAGAAACTATTAATATTTATATAAAAATATTTGTTAGTTACAAACTAGGCATTATGTATTTCTTTTTATTTTAAGTTATAAATCTTTTTTTCTACTTTGAAATTTTTTAAAATGTGTGTTATAAATTTAACCTATTAAACTTTAATAAATATTTATTGGGGCATGAGCTTCATATTTTAAGTTTGTTTATTGGAAAATTAAGAAATTTTGGATTTTACCTTTATGATTTGCATTTATTTTAAAAATAAATTGTAGTTTATAATTTTCATTTACTTCACTATTATAATTCTCAAATAGTAAATATTAATATTATTTTATCAAATAACATTAAAATTATATTTAAAAGTATTTACCCTCAAGGCTGCGAAACATTTAAGTAAATATCGTACAATATCTGTAAAATCCACATTAAATCCTAATTAATTTATTGAATTACAAATTTTAATTTAATTTATTCTCAAAAAATTAGTTACATTTCCAAAGAAACTATGAAATTTAAAAAACAAATGGTTACATTCTCGAAAAACTCTGTAAAGGTTCCTAAAGTGTCATCTTATGATACTTACTACTTCAAAACATTAATTATGAAGATCACCAACTATGTTTTTTTTGGATATGACACTTCCATTTAATGTAGTATCTTCCAATGCACGCCTTCTCCCAACACGTCATTTCCAACCTTTGTCAAACATAAATGTTCTACCCAAAGATTACATTTTTCGCATTAATTTGTATGCTCTTATGACCTCTGTCAAACATAAATGTTCCACCAAGATTAAATTTTCCCACATAGGCATGTGTGCTCTTTTGTTCTTAGCAATTGCGTAAATGTCTTGGGCACATTTTTGCATCTTCAACAAACATCTTTTGGCTCCCTCATTCTTCTTAGACACCCACCATATTCATCTTTCCAAAAAACCATTGCAGGTGTGGTATGTGAGGAAGAAAATTTGAAAAATAAAGACAAAAAAAAATAGAATGAAGTTTTAAAAATGAAAGATTATTACTGACTGTTATCAATACATTACAGTCATTCAATATTATATATTAAATAATTTCATATGATAAAATAATTAAATATAAAAATATATCTTGATAATGTTCAAAAAATAAAACTATGAAGATTGAAGACTCTGTTAATTAAAGAAAAAAAATGAATGAAGTTTTAAAAATGAAAGATTGCCAATGAACTCTGATAATAACAAAATAAGAGATTTTTGAAAGATAATTATTGATCAAACAGGATTAAAAAAATCTAAGTCATCTCGCAAATAACTATTGATTCAACAGGTTTCACCTTTTTTTCTATTGTTCAATGAGTTCATTGAACCATTTCACAGAAAATTTACATGGATGTCCTTGCCTCAATCAATTAATGAATCTGACAAAAAGAAACCCCGATCTAACAGTTAAATATTACAAAGAAAATGAGTTAGATATTACATATGGTAGAAGAAGAAAAGATAAGACAGAAGAAGAAAAACATTGACCATTTTTTGGCGTTCTTCAATTAGTTAATGAATCTCAAAGAAAAACCTTGGTATAATAGACAAATGCTACAAATAAAATTAGTTAAATACGGTAGAAGAACAAAAAATCAAAGAGAAAAAAGAAGTTGTTACCTTTTTTGTGTTATTTACCGTGTTCATGAATCTCAAAAGAAAACAGTTATTCAATAGAGCAAAACTACAAAGAAAAGTGTTTAAATATGGTAGAAGAACAAAAAATCACAGAGAAGCAAAAAATTTGTTACATTTTTTATGTTCATAAATCTGAGAGCAAAACATCCATCCAACAGAGGACTATTACAAAGAAAAGTAGTCAAATACGGTAGAAGACAAAAAAAAACGCAGAGAAGAAAAAAAGTTGTTATCTTTTTGGTGTTCTTCACGGTGTCCATGCATATGAGAACAAAACATCCATCAAACAAAGAAATACAACAAAGAAAAGTAGTTAAATATGGTAGATGAAAAAAAATCGCAAAGAAGAAGAATAGTTGTTACCTTTTTGGTGTTCTTCACGGTACTCATGATTATGAGATGTGCAACGCTCAAGTTTATATTTTTTCGATGTTCTTCATGAATCTTAGAGTAAAACATCGATCCAACACAGAAATATAACAAAAAAATAGTAGATCTGATAGTAAAACATTACATCCATCGAACAGATAAATATAACAAATAAAAGAAGTTAAATATGGTAAAGAACGAAAAATCGCATAAAAGTTGTTACCTTTCTTGTGTTCTTCACGGTGCTCATGAATCTCAGAGCAAAACATCAATCCAAAACAAAAATAAAAGAAATACAAAGTAGATCTGAAAGCAAAACATCCATCCATATGAGAAATACAACAACAAAAAATTAGTTAAATATGGTAGAAGAACGAAAAATCGTAGAAAAGTTGTTACCTTTTTAGTGTTCTTCACGATGCTCATGATTCTGAGAGCAAAATATCAATGCAACACAAAAATTTGTTACCTTTTCGGTGTTCTTCATGGTGCTCATGAATCTCAGAGCAAAGCATCGATCAAACACAAAAATACAACAACAAAAAAGTATATCTGAGAGCAAAATATCAATATGACAAAGAAAATGAGTTAAATATGATAGAAGAATAAAAATCGTAGAAAAGTTGTTATATTTTTTGTGTTCTTCACGGTGCTCATGAATCTTAGAGCAAAACATCAATCCAAAACAAAAATAAAAGAAATACAAAGTAGATCTGAGAGCAAAACATCCCCCAATAGAGAAATACAACAAAGAATATTAGTTAAATATGGTAGAAGAACAAAAAATCGCAGAAAAGTTGTTACTTTTTTGTGTTCTTCACGTTGCTCATGATTCTGAGAGCAAAACATCAATGCAACACAAAAATAAAACAAATACAAAGTAGATTTAAGAGCAAAATCGAGATCAAAACTCGAGATCCAGCAGAAAAGAACCAAAAAGATTTTTTTTTCATTGAGAAAGATGAAAATAACCGAAAGTTGAGTAAAAATAAATACTTTACATAACATTATCATTCTACAGCCAAAAAAATCAAATGTAAAATGAGAAAGATGGTGTTCTACTCATTCAATTAAAGAAAAACTGAAATCAGAAAGAAAACTCACTTAAGTAGATCTGAATGTTTGAGTAAGAAAGACAGAGATGAAGTCTCATAAAAAAGGTAAGGACGTATGTAAAATGAGAACGATAGTGTTCTATGTGAGTGAGAAAGAGAGAGATGAAGTTGAAGATGTGGTGTTCGCCATGGTGTTGTGTGTGAGTGATTCAGAGAGAGATGAAGAAGTTGAAGAGGTTTGAGAAAGAGAGAGAAGTTGAAGAGGTAAGAGGTTCGAGAAAGAGAGAGAAGAAAATGAAGAGGTTTGAGAAAGAGAGAGAAGAAGATGAAGAAGTTTTAGAAAGAGAGAGACGTTTGAAAGATGATGATATTGTGTATGGGACACGAAGAGTGAGAACAAAATAGTGTGAAAGTGATTTCTTTTTGATTTATTTTTTAATCTTCAAAATTCTGAGAGGTTCACACATAGTCATATTCTCCGGTTGTAGAAAATAAATTTTGAATGCAAATGGTTCAGAAATATTAAAATATTCAAGAAGTTGTCATTTGTTAGTTCACAATTGTATATAGTATTAGATTAGATTTCTTACACTACTGTTCAGGGCAGCGTGTAAAGAATTTTTCTTTCTTAGATATTAATGCACTTATTACTTTCCTTCCTTGGAATGTTGCTTTTTGATCATGTAGTTCTATTCTTAAAGATGAAAAACTATAAGAATTTAATTAGTAGTATATCCTAAAAATATTAAGTTTAATTTTACAGTGTGCTTAATCATGAGTTTTTATGTATTATAAGATTATTAATTTTTGGAGTAATTATTCTTAATTATATATATATATATATATATATATATATATATATATATGGTGATTTCTAATTATTTTATGGTAAAAATTGTACACTCTTACTATGTTCAGAATTAAGTTAAAAAGGTAAAAAATAAGTTCTGACGACATCACTATATGATGAAATAAATATTTTTATAAAATCAGCAGGATTACGATAGATGCCTCGTGAGCATCACTTTTTTTGTGTTGTTTATGTTTGGATAATGATACAATGCCTCAGTTTTTTGACCCCAATTTTACCTGCTACGTGGCATGGGTTATTTAATATTTTTTAAAGTGTTACTGTAATTGAAGGCAGCGTCCCAGGTTTTTTTGCGTAGTGTGCACGCGCGTGAAATTGGGGAAACATTTTAAAAAAATAAGCTAAGTTGGTTCGGTTTTTCCTTGTTCTTCTTCTTCCGCAACGTTCTTCTTCCACAAGCTTACACAAACACAGAGCTTTTTCTTTCCCAAGAATTTTTTCTTCCCCAAAAGCCTCTTCTTCCACAAAGGTTGTTGTTGTTGATATTTGGTGTGGGTAGCAGTCGAAGCGGAGAGCGGACTTCTCGGGAGTGGTTTAGGTTGGTTGACGCGGTTGGTTCGTCGGAAATTGGTGGGTACCGTTGGGCGCATTGCTTGGCCACAATCTTGGTGGCGTAGTTCTTGGTTCATTGAAGGCCATTCACACAAGGAATCTTTGCCCGGTAGGTTATCGTAAAAAACCCTATTTGAAGGCGGTTAGTTCCGAAATGGTTATTGGTTGAATGTAGGTGAATGTATGGTTTTGATTCCATAGTTTAATGAGTTTGGTGCACTTGAAATCATTGTTTAATTTTTTATAGTAATTTGCGAATGTGGTTGAACATTGTGTTTGTGGTTTAATGTGGGTATTTTTTTACTTCATTGCTTCTACTTTCTTGATTTGTGGTTGAACATTGTGTGGGAGAGGATATTTAAATAGTTTAACATCTTCTGCCATGAGAATTGATAATTGTAGTAGGTATAAATGGTCCAGTGGAAGGAAAACAGTAGTGGGAGCTTTGCAATGAGTTTGAAAATAAATACAAGACCAAATTCTTGTTAGGTGTGTTGATCAAATATCAATAATTGGAATGCAACCCTTAAAGCACTTGCATGCAGTTCTTATCCCCACCCCTTCTCCTAATTAGAGACCAACTAATGCTTGTAGCAGGTCACATGCTCACAATAGTTCTTACCTATATAATATTTTTTTTTTAGTGTTTCTTTGAAGATTACATTTGGTAACATTATCATGTTGTTCTTTTTAGGAGGAGCTACAATTAATTAGGCAGAAATTCGTTTGTGATTGGGTTTTACATGAAGATAATGTCCACCGCGATGAAGTTATTCAGCACTATGATCTGCTCATGAAGAAATAGTTATTGTAAATGTAGAAGTTTATGGTTTTGCATACATCATAATTCTGTGATTGTATTGTTTTGGAGACTAAGGTTATGAATTTGGGCATACCTTTGATGAAATGCAATAACAGGCTTTTTGAGAAATGGGATGTAGATAATTGTAGATATGTATAGTTAGAATGAAGTAGACGCAGGAAATGAATGTATTTATTGTATATTTTGTTCGGAAACTTGGATGAAATAGAAACTGATACTTGCACAATAATATATACGCCATATTAATACATTTGAATTTGATTGGAAACTGTTATTTGAACGTCAATCTGTTCTGCAGTGTTTGAACTAAAAGTGTCATTGAAAAAGCCACTTATGTAGGCACTATAATATATATTTTTGAATCATTTGTTGGAGTTAATATGTAGTTTGTACATTGACCGGTTTATTGATGATTTGATGGTAATCCAACCATTTGAATGTGAATGTCATTGATGACAAACGAAATTTGTTGTGAAAACAGACCTCAAAGAGAGTGGCAGTATTCCTTGTACTATATGTACACTTCAAAACGACAGTTATACAAGGTGAACAATATACTTAATTTAAGGAAGACAAATGTTAATTTTTGATTGAATTAAATTTTAGTTCAATCATTGAGAGAGCTTTACTGATCAATGGTCGTTGATGGAATTATTTGGATGTGTTTTGCATTGTGTCCAAAGCAGTGTTTTTGTAAAAAGACATTTGAAAACCAATTCCAGTACTGGTCGTACCAAATCTAAACTTGAAAAAGACATTTATTCAAGCATAAAAGTTCAGTTCATTCTAGTACCACAAATATTGGTTATTTTTTCTATCTTCATTTCTACTTACTTCTTTGAGTTGTTTACTGATGATTCACGTTCATTGAATTATTTGGATGTGTTTTGCATTGTGTCCAAACCAATTTTTATGTAAAAAGACATTTGAAAACCAATTCCAGTACTGCTCGTACCAAATCTAAACTTGAAAAAGACACTTATGCAAGCAGAAAAGTACAGTTCATTTTAGTACCACAAATCTTGATTATTTTTTTCTATCTTTATTTCTACTTACTTCTTTGAGTTGTTTACTGATGATTCACATTGACGAAATTATTTGGATGTGTTTTGCATTGTGTCCAAACCAATTTTTATGTAAAAAGACATTTAAAACCAATTCTAGTGCTGCTCGTACCAAATTTAAACTTGAAAAAGACACTTATTGAAGCCGAAAAATAAAGTTCATTTTAGTACCACAAATGTTGGTTATTTTTTCTATCTTCATTGAGTTGTTTACTGATGATTCACGTTGATGGAATTATTTGGATGTGTTTTACATTGTGTCCAAACCAGGTTTTATGTAAAAAAACATTTGAAAACCAGTTCCAATACCGCTCGTACCAAATCTAGACTTGAAAAAGACACTTATTGAAGCAGAAAAGTACAGTTCATTCTAAAACCACAAATGTTGGTTATTTTTTCTATCTTCATGTCTACTTTTTTTTTACTGATGATTCACGTTGATGGAATTATTTGGATGTGTTTTGCATTGTTTCCAAACCATTTCTTATGTAAAAAGACATTTGAAAATCAGTTCCAGTACTGCTTGTACCAAATCTAAACTTGAAAAAGACACTTATTCAAGCAGAAAAGTACAGTTCATTCTAGTACCACAAATCTTGATTATTTTTTCTATCTTCATTTCTATTTATTTCTTTGAGTTGTTTACTGATGATTCACGTTGATGGAATTATTTGGATGTGTTTTGCATTATGTCCAAACCATTTTTTATGTGAAAAGACACTTCAAAACCAGTTCCAGTACTGCTCGTACCAAATCTAGACTTGAAAAAGACACTTATTCAAGCAGAAAAGTACAGTTCATTCTAGTACCACAAATCTTAGTTATTTTTTCTATCTTCATTTCTACTTACTTCTTTGAGTTGTTTACTGATGATTCACACGTTGATGAAATTATTTGGATGTGTTTTGTATTGTGTCCAAACCAGTTTTTATGTAAAAAGACATTTGAAAATCAGTTCCAATACTGCTCGTACCAAATCTAGACTTAAAAAAGACACTTATTCAAGAAGAAAAGTACAGTTCATTCTAAAACCACAAATGTTGGTTATTTTTTCTATCTTCATTTCTACTTATTTCTTTGAGTTGTTTACTGATGATTCACGTTGATGGAATTATTTGGATGTGTTTTGCATTGTGTCCAAACCATTTCTTATGTAAAAAGACACTTCAAAACCAGTTCTAGTACTGCTCGTACCAAATCTAGACTTGAAAAAGACACTTATTCAAGTAGAAAAGTACAGTTTATTCTATTACCACAAATTTTGGTTATTTTTTGTATCTTCATTTCTACTTACTTCTTTGAGTTGTTTACTGATGATTCACGTTCATGTTCATGGAATTATTTGGATGTGTTTTGCATTGTGTCCAAACCAGTGGTTTTTTTTTAAAAGACACTTCAAAACCAGTTTCGGTACTGCTCATACCAAATCTAGACTTGAAAAAGACACTTATTCACTTAGTAAAGTACAATTCATTATAATACCACTAAGAATACATATAATTTAAAAGATCAATATAGCTATTTATAATTAAAGTAGGACCTCATTCACCACAAAACACAAATATCAAATTTAACAAAAAACTTTAACATACATAACATCACATCTAATTGTTTGAACATCATAGTTACTCATCACACAAACATTTGTTGACAAAGACTGTAATGAATTCATCGACATCAACGTGATCCACTTGAAAGAGCACACAATCTCCTTCTTTCAATTGATGTTCATTGCAAAATTGCTTCCAGCCCTTCCCAATCTTGGTGGAGTGGGGTGAATCTGAAATTAGAAGTTTGCATACTACAACACTATTAGGACCACTAAGAACAACCTGATTGATATGCTTACTCCTGATTAAGGTAGCAAATTTGGTGTTAAGGTCCTGATTGACAAAAAACATAAAAAAAAATTTAGTTTCCCAATTAATGTGAGGTTAACATTTGGTTAATGAAAATAGAAAACTTGAAAATGACATATACCAGATGAGACCCTCGACTTTGATATTTGGTCAACCTCACACAAAAGATTGTGTCATGAAACTCAGTGACGATGTTCCTTGAATACATTTTTTTTGCTTGACACTTAACTTCTTGTTCAACAAACCAATATATTGTGTTCTACAAGAATGTCTGGAATTAATCTGCAAATATTCATATTAAAAACCATTGGTTAAACTTATTCTACTGAAATATAAATTAAGTTACAAAGCAACAAAAACTAAAATACCTAACTTATATCACTACAATCTCCAACTTCACAACCTTCACTACCTTCGGAACCTTCACTAACGTCATTCATGTCAACTGACCTGAAATTATGAAATGCATTAACCAAATTTAATTTAAACAAATTCGGCACAGATCAATAAAATTACACACAACATAGTCAAAAACTAACAAACTAACTTTCTAACATCTAACAACACAAATCCAGTTTGCTTTTTGTACCCTCCCAAGCCTAAATGTCGAAACCAACAAACTCACTTTCTAACATCCAACAACACAGCTACAATTTGCATTTTGTACCCACCCAAGCTTAATTGCCGAAATGCTTCTTCTTCAAAAGCATTCGCACATTCGAAGCATTTTTGCTTACACAAATTCATTCACATTTCGAATTAATAGTCCACAACAACATTTAGGATTGAGAGAGCATTGATTTGGGGAACAACAACACATAAAAATGACATTTCAATCGGGGAACAAGAACATACGACAATAGGGTTTCATTTGGGGAAGAACAACACAAAAATACGGGATTGCAATCGGGGAAGTAAAACATACCAAATTGGCCTTTGATTTGGAGAAGAACAACACCAAAATTAGGGCTTGCAATTGTGGAGGAAGCTGCAGCAGCGATCAGTAGCGATTGTGGAGGAAGCTGCAATAGCCACAAAGCCCGCCTCTGTTTTCCTTTCCCAAAACCGCACTCTGTTTTTCCAAAACCGTAGTCTTCACTTGTTTTTTCTCAGTTTTCCTATGCGAGCGCATGACCTATAAACCATTCTTAACCTCACGCGTCAGTTCTCTTTTCATATTTAACAAAACATTAAAATAACTCATGCCACGTAGACGGGTAAAATTGGGGTCAAAAAACTGAGACATTGTATCATTATCCTTTATGTTTTACTATTTCATGTGGACTTTTCGTTAGGTCTATAATATAAGCATTACTTTAAAATAAAATATAGTACTTTATAATAATTTGAAATGAAAAATATATTTAATTCAACAAAAAATATTTTTATCATAAAATAAAACTATACAGCCGAATCAATCATTAATTAAAGTTAAACTATTTAAAAGAATATCATAAAATAAAAGTTGAAAAAATGTGCAATTTGAACACATAAGATGACGTGAAGGATTGATATATAATTTAGACAAAGCATTATCACATTTCACAACTTGGAACTAACAAAACAGGTGTTTCAACTTTCCATATTTCTCGTACGTACTTATCTCACCTTCTTTCCGATCCATTGGGAAACCTACCCATCAATAAATACCCCAAACCCCATTTACTTTCTTTCTTTTCCTTTGCATGCATTTACCACCACAAAACGAAATCACAGTTCAACAAAAACCCATCAATTTCTCCATACCAAAAAGACCGAGTTTTCATTTTCATTTTCCTTCTGAAGACAACCAAAGAGAAACAAACTCAGCCTAGTCCTTGGATCCAGCAAAAAGGACATTCCCACTGCAGAAACATGTCAGGTGGTATTGGTGCAACTGCCTGTGACATTAGCCTCCCAAAAGAAGAGGAAATTGATTACAAAGAAGAAGAAGACAAACCAGCCAAAACATTCAACAAATCCACCCCACAAAACAAAGTGGGTTTTCTCTCATTCACTCAGCTCAATTCCCTTGCAGTGGTAATTATCTTATCTGCCAGTGGCATGGTGAGTCCTGAAGACTTTGCCTTTGTGTTCTTCTCCCTATTTTACATGTACTTCATATCCAAGGTGGCTTTTCCCACTCTTAACCCTTCAAAAGATCCTCAAGTTTTCAACTCCCAAAGCAAGCTCCTTCAACTTTATGCACTCACAGGTGCCACCATTGGCCTTTTCACTCCAATAGCCTATATATTAGAGGGTGTTTTTGAGGGTGACAAAGAAGGGATCAAAGCAGCAACACCCCATGTTTTTCTCTTGGCCAGCCAAGTTTTCATGGAAGGTGTGGCCACTTCACAAAAATTTTCTGCTCCAATTAGAGCCCTTGTTCCTGCATTCTACAACGCAAGAAGGATTTTCACCATTGTGGATTGGGTTAGGAGTGAGGTGTACAAGATGAATCAGGAGCACAGTGGATCTGCTTGGAGGGTCACTGTTGGAAGAGCACTTGCTGTGACTAACATGGCTTTTTGGTCTTTCAATCTGTTTGGATTCATGTTGCCACTCTATATTCCTAAAGTTTTGAAGGCTTATTACACACAGAACAATGACAAAGAGCAATGAAGATGCATTTAGTTTTGATGTATAAGGTCTTGAACCACAATTTACCAGCTTTTGCTCTATAATTTTTACACACTCAAAAATGTATTTGTAGAGACATATATCATATGTATAATTCCTATTTCTTTTCTTTTCTTTTCTTTTTCCTTTTGCAGTAGACATTCATTTTAAGTAAAAAGGATAAGGGGTGGAATGAAAATTAAATTAAAAATTATAATTTATTCCTCACATAACACAAACACAAACACTAATTAATATATTTTTTTAAGCTGATGAAATAAAGTTTGTATTATTTATGAAGCCGTTAAGTATTTTACTTATCATGGCCAAAAGGGTTGAGAAAAATAATTTAAGTTGAATTCATTATAGAAGACCAGACAATTACCCCAGACTTCAATAACCATCAAAGTAGACATGCTCATAGCTTCTTCCTGTATCCCAGTTTCTTCCTGCACCTCTATACATTTCAATTTGCACCAATGGATTAGTGAATTGGTTTATTTATCTTTATTTTCTTCTTCTTCTACATTTCAATTTGCACCAATGGATTAGTGAATTGGTTTATTTATCTTTATTTTCTTCTTCCCTCCTTCCATTTTTGTTTCAGACGGAACACTTTATCATTGTCAGGAACTCTAAAATTGGTTTATTTTGTATACAAGATTGTGCATTCTAGAAGTCAAACTGAAAATTCTAAGAAGTAAAATTGAAATTTTAAGAAAGTTGAAATTATGGAGGTATGGGAAGAAACTGCTTAATTAAGTTTTGTATACATTTTATATTCTTCAGCGTTCATGCTCATGCTGTTAAATTTATGTTAACCGAGTATGTTGTACTGTCTTTGTCACATGGTTTAGTTGTGGCCTCATCCGATGTTATTTTATAAATTTATAATTTTTTAATTTTTTTATGAAAGAGTTAAACTCTTATTTTATAAATTTATAATTTTTTAATTTTTTTAATGAAATAATTAAACTTCTATTTTATAAATCTATAATATTATTTAATAAAAAAAAAACTCAAATTTCACTCCTTGTAAATGCACATTGCACAGCATAGAAAAATAAAAGATAAAATATAAGAACTGAACCAAAAAACTGATTCTACAAGCGAAGATGAAGACTGAACCAAAAAGCTGAATCTACGAGCAAAAACGCCTAAAATAATTCTCTTATTAAGGTTAGTGAAAGAATTTTTTTATTGAAGAGATTACGAGCGAGATTAAAAACTCATTGATGGATTAAGAGAATTATAATTAAGATTATTAATTCAAATCATAAGTAATGATTATAAAATTGTAAAATTATAATATTTAACTTTTAAAATAAAAGATGAACTTAGGGTAAATTTATACATGTTTGTACCCATCCATTTTAAAAAATCACATTAACTTTTATTTAATCTTAAATTTCATAATTTATTACAACAACTTACATTTAATCATTTTTAATTTTTTTATAATGATTTAAACTTTATTTAATTTCTTTAATAAATTATTATTTGATACTCTTTTATATAATTATAATTTATTTCTTATTATTTATTTTAAATTAAAAAATTATTTAATTAATATTCAAAACCTCTAAAAAAAATATAGATATACCCATTTCCAATGAATATGAAACAACAATTTGATTCCTAAAAAAAATAGATAAATTTTTAACTTAATAAATAAATTTTTACTTTAAAGAAACCGATATTTATCTTATTATATTCCTACATTACGCTTACATACGAGAGACTCCTAGAATTGTTTATGTTAAAAATAATACTTTGCATAAAATAAGTATTTCCTACTCTTTTTCATTAGCATGTTCAATCCACTTATTCTAAAGATAAGTAATTTCCCTAACAAATCTCACCTACTTTTAGAAAAATATATTTCAAAAAACTTATTTTAAGTTTAAATAAAACATGTCCATAATTTCCCACTTATTTTTTTGCAATACCTATCCTCTATATTTCAAAAACAGGCTAAAAGCAGTAAATAAAGATAGCAGGGAGAAATTGAAATAGTTGAGAAATGGATATGAATCAACAGTATATAGCGTTTAGAAACCATAAAAGCCATTTCCTTCCAATCGCTCGAACCTGTTTAAATAAATTTTTCAACACGTAAGCAGAAGAAGATACAAAATGAATAAGAGGTGAAAACAAGGAAACAAGGGTAAGGATTATACTCAAATTGCTTTTCAAGATTCTTTTTATTCATCATTTTTTCACACACTTTCTCTCGCTGTAGTCCCTCTCCCCTTGCTCGCGGAATTCAAAAAAGCTCAAATTTAAAAAACAAAGCCACATTTGATTATAAGATATAAGGAACAAATAAATATTACTCACATGGTGTTTATCAAGAGACTTTCAAACCCTGAGCTGCCATCCTTTCAGATCACTTCAACTTTCTCTCAACTTGGAAATTGAATTATCAACCAGTGGCTGTACTATCATCAAAAGCCTATATGTACCATAAGTTAAATGCTCAATGATAGACTTGCAATCATGAACTCAGCTGCAACTCCTCACCCTCAACACAGACCTAGTCAATTATCAGTTATCAATTCAAATTATTTTCAGATTCAAAACTTATAGTCAGCATGATGCACAGATGATAGAAAAGGGTGAGACAGAGACTAAAAACATACACAATGATCAAGCCCTAGGAAATAACACAAGCCTTTGAAAACAATTAACATATGCAACAATACATCACTGCTTCTTTAGCCTCAGTTCAGAATCACAACTAACAGAACCACAGAACCAGACCAGAATGTCTAGATGCTTCTAATAAAAATCAGGACAGCATGTCGGAATATATTAAGAAAGAAAGATATACTTGTGTACAGGTGCGTTGAACCATTGCCATTCACAGAGATTGGTACCAGTCTTCTGCCTTGACCCAAAGATAAAATTTGCATCCTTTCAGGCCAATCTGAATTCAATCTTCGTGCAAAATCTTCCACTTCCCTACAGGAAAAGAAACAGTCAATAAATGCAAGGTACAAGAGAATACAATAAAATAACCTCGCAAGAATTAGCTGATAAGGCTATCCTCTTTCATAAGTTATATATGATATAAGCATTCCACTAGTTATCTACTCATAAAGTATGAGTGCACTACTAAGACAACTGCATCACATTCCACACCAAATTCAATTGTGCAGGAATCCTCGAGTAATTATAATTTTAGAGGAATGAATCCATAAAAATAACCACTAAACCAACCAACCAGAAAGATTCTATGGTCCATAGAATCTTGTGAGGAGGAAAAATATATTCTACAGCCAACTGATGTTCTTAACCCATTAAAAATATCCTTCCCAACTTAACCTTTACAAAGGCAATCCAAAATGATTCCTCTACATAATCTTAGGCAGCAGAATCATTTACACAAGATTATCCACAAAATCAAAACTACAGACACAAGATCGAAACCCTTTAGCTCTCGGTGGTTGAAAACATCAAATCTTCTAGTTTCAAGCTTTTGAACCAACAAACTCATTTGATGATGACAAGTGGTCATCCTTATTTGCGCAATAGTTTGATCCTGAAGATGTTTTAATTCCTGAAATCATAAAACACAAAAGACCTTTCTCACCTTGTGAAAGGGGATTCACTAATCTTTGTGACAATCTTTGTGACAAGAATCAAGTCATCAAAGATCAAATTAATGAGATGCATCTCCACACATGAAAATAGGCTTCTTTTATATGTTTTCTTTGTCTTTTCACCGAGTGTCTTTATAGTTACTTGTTGGTTTGATAAGTTGTATTTTCTCTCCATATGGGAAAATAGACTTGTTTTTGTGTTTTCTGTCTTTTCATTGAGTGTCTTCATAGTTACTTGTTGGTTTGATAGTTGTATTTTCTTTTGATTCGTGTGTTATTACCTTTTGTTAATTTCTAATGTATTCTCTCTAATATTTTATCCAATGACTTGTATTCCAGCTTGCCTTATCAATGAATAAGTCTTTGTTATCTACTTTCCTCTCTTTTCATGTGATTTTATTGCATTTGATAATGACAAAAGGGGAGAAAGATATCATGTGATTTATGATTTCAGGAATTACAACATCTTTCAAGGTCGAACTATTGCACAAATAAGAAAAACATCAAATCTTCAAGCTTCAAGCTTTTGAACCATCAGTTTTGAACTTATTCCTCATCAATTGAAGAACTAGCAGAAGCATGTATCTAACCTGTCAAGCTCCTCCTTCACAGCAGGATCTAAATCATCGTCAACATCACCATCAATAAATTCAAATTTTGGAGAAAAATTAACATCTGGAAGGGTTTGCATCCTTGAGTGTTTACTTGAAGAGGCCTCTAAGGCCTTGTCAAAATTGACATTGTGATATGCAGAAGGAAGAAGATTCAACCCCTAATATAAAAGCATATTGAATGAGAAACAATACTTTTTTAAAAACAGGTATTGTGAATATAAACAATGCAAATGAGGACACAAGTCTAATAAAATATGTTGTGTAATAGATGCTCAACAAGTGTTTTATTAGGTGGCAGAGTCTAACCTTATTGTTTTCATTTGCATTTTTTGAAGAAAGATCCTTTGTCTGGTCTTTCCTTCTATTCTTCTTTTTATTTTTATTTGCTCTAGTTCCCTTTATTTCTGCCAAAACATTCATATCTCCAAAGTAAGCTAACGAAAAATCAAAACAAGATAGGGTGCATTAAAAATATTATAATAACTAAAAGAAATATGATTGAACAAATGTAGAAAATTTTATGTGATTATCCATGACAAGAAATCAACCTAATTGCTCTAGGATCTATCACAAACAAGAGAGCAACTTCACGCATCAAAATAGTAATAACAAAACTAAATAATATCAGTAGTAGCATAAAGTAGCTGGTCTTTGTCCCATTTGTCATCTCCCCAGACTAACCCCATCTCCAGTCCCAAACACTGGAAATCATTGTCCCAAATGCAGTCTCCTAGAAAATCTAAAAATTATAGCATTGTAGCATTATTGTACTATAACATAAGCTAGAATAAATTATATGATCAGATCAATTTTAGATATTCTAAAGTAATGAAAATAATAATAATAATAATAATAACAATTATAATAAACAATAGCAGCAGGCAAATCTTATATTCCAAGCAACTTCCAAAACTAAAATTTAATCAGCATTATTAGATTTAAATAATTTATGATGTATATAGTTTACACCAATAAAACTCAAAGCTAAGCAAACAAGTCTCATTGCAGTATGGCATAGAAAAACAAAATAAATTAATGCAATATACTTTTCCTTTAACAATACAAGATTATCATCGTTCATCTGCATCACCCCTCTCCAAAAATAAAATGAAAGATCTGATAAGATAGCCGCAAGGAAACAGAAGTACTGATTAATCGAATTTATAGAAGAGGTCAGGGTGAATGACATGACATACCTCCATCTGCGCCATTAATAAATGATAGAAGATCTTCAACCGAACGCTCATCCTTTGGTTCCTCCTCAACTGCAACATCCTGAAACAGGTGAAACATTTTAGTGTGCTTGCAACACAATCTGACAAGAAGTTTGTCATAACCAAGAATCATATGAACATTCAATATGCAAGGTTCAAGAACATTGATGAAATTAAAATGGTAGAAAATACCTTCGGTTTCTTTCTCTCTTGTAGTTCTTTCCTCTTTCTAGCATACAATCTGTTTAGAAGTCGAATCCGTGGATCATCAGTTATGTTTCTCAGAGGCTCCAGCTTCTCTTCCTGTGAGAGATAGATGTAAATCAAGAAACGTGTTTGCAGAGGTCATCTATGCAAATGAGAACATATGACCTCACTTTTGCTTTTATCACATACCTCAGTTAGGTCATCAGGCAAATGAAATGTTTCACGAATCTCCTCAGGAGTTTTTCCTTCAATAATCCTAGCAAGGGCTCGACTGGTCAGATCAACCAAAGGCTTCAGTTGGAGGCTGTCAGCAGCAGATGTCAACTCACATAACTTCTTTGTATCGATCCGAACAAACTTTTCATTGAAAAGTTTGAGCTCCTACAATAGTAGCACAACCAAATACTGGTTAATCTATAAATCATGTGATTTCCCCAGTATTTCAGCTGGTAAAAGCAATGGTACAGATAATACTTTGATAGCAGACAAGTTACCAAATGTTGCCCAGATGGGATCAAGTAGTAGTTTAAAATAAAAATATACTTTTAAACAAAGAAGCATGAAATCTTTAAATAATGAAGGAATACCGAAAAATATATATTCCTAAAATCAAAGTAAAAACGAATCACATGAAAGTTGGATTATTCCATACCTTGTTAGAATGTCCTGGTACTTGGTGAAACCGACAGTAATCAAGTATCATATCCAAGATTGCAGGATTGACATGATGTGGAAGAGATATAGCACAAGTTTTGGAAGATCCCATGCCTGTTTGAAGTACTTCCTGGCAAATCATGGGGCAAAACATGGCTACCTCTTCCTCTACTTGATGAATAGAACCATCCACAGTTTGAAGCCAGATGTAGGATTTCATCTAAGCATGTCCAAGGCAAGGTGAAATCAACAAACTACTCATGGGACAACAATAAACCTGACTTTACTACCATGTTCTAAATTTCAAAAACAACTCAGTAACCTCGTTATTGTTTCTTCATTTAAAGTAATAGAAAAATAACTATACTTGGAGAAGAAGAAAAAAATGAGTTTATTTATTTATGTGATATCATATTATTTAGTTGTCCCAGCTGAAAAAAAATTCTTGCATCTGAACCTAACTGATATTCATTTGTATTAAAGATGTAACAGAATATGTAATATTAGAAAAACCCTACAATGTTAAGGTGATCTTATCTACAAATTCAAAGATCTGATACAAGCAATTTCTTCCCATCCTAATATTATACAGCTTCAACACCAAGTAATTTTCCTTCTTATGTCTTCATTTAATCATCCTATATGGGTAATGAGCCTTGTGTGAGAAAATTAATGGCCCATAAGTGCTACATATGGGCCTAAAACATAGAAATGATTGAATAAAAGGACATATCCTTTGTGATCTCTCAGAAAAAAAATCATCTGCAAAAACCATAATGGCAGATAATTTGAACAGAAAAATAATATTTATTTACATAAAGAATAGAAGCAAGAAACAGAAAAAGAAGGAAAAGGAGAGACCAAGCTTTATATCTGAACAATTTTCTTACTTACATAATCTAAAATATTTAAGACACGTAAAAGAAGAAAACGAATTAACAGTGGTAACTAGAAGTATAGGCCAACTCGTTACCCAGCCATTAGGACTGGCTGTTATAAGATGAGAATGCAATTTCAAATACAATAGTTTAATATGCATTGAGCCAACACACAAGACCAAAACAACAGATAACTCATGAAATAAAAGAAAAAGAATAGATAGAATATAATGACACCATACCTCAGGTTTCACAACTGCCATAGTTGCGCCAGACAATGAAAACACAGGTTGGTAGCAAGGAAATTAAAACACAAAGGGAACTTTCACTCCTTCAAAGACCTTGGTTTGCAAAACGAGATTGCTCAGGACGCCAATGACAGGTTTAACAGCATTCTCATGAGAGAAGTGTTTCCACAAGTCCTGTACTAAATGATAAAGCAGGAGGTGCTATAGCAATAAACCCTGTGATGTGCAGCCTAAACATATCAAAAGAAGGTGAAGGTCGCAACATTACAACATTTACAAATATTTTATCAATTCAAGTTTTTTATCACAATGATAATTTTATGCATGCACGAATATGTTGAGAATCAAGAAAACAAAGAAGTGACCACAATTTTGAGAAATATTTATCAATGCAATAACATTGAATATTCAATAACTGCACTTCCAGAGGGAAACAACCATATTGTTAGACAATGATTTTAAAATCAGTATGATAAAGTAACAAAGTTTCATCTCAAAAACTGCTATCTAGTCTTACTCTATGCAGAAAAAACCTGAATTAATCTATTTTAAAGGTGATTAAAGTAAAAAGATTTTCTTTTTCATTTCAAACTTCCTCATAACTATAAAATTTTGTACTCCGCTTTCCACAATAGCCAGTAACTGATGTTTCAACTTAATTTAAATTACAGAAATAAAAATGCAAATCCTTTCTAAGTTTCTCTATTATAAATGGTGAAGCAGAAACTTACCCTGAGATCTATGCGGCATACATTTATATTCATCAAGAAAACACAACCTAGTCTATGAAATTAAGTTAATCATCGTGATTTCAACCACGAAGTTGTGGCATATTTTTCTGTTAGAGGATTAAAAAGTGGGTGCAGCGGGTGCAGCCATATGTTCCATAACTGGTGAGATCTTTCAAGACAAAGGGGTAGCAGGGGCAAATTTTGTTGCTGTCCACAAGCTTGCAACAGTAAATACTTTTGGGGGCTGTCGTGTAGTTATTTATCTCCCTTTTTCTGTACCCGTGTAGCAAACACTGACACAGCTTGTGTTTGTTTGGGTGCTTATAATAATACTTTTTTTGCTGATAAAAAAACAAAATCAGAACTTTAAGTTGAAACAGTTTATTCTGTATATTCAATCTGTGTTGTTTAATGTTGCTTGTTCGGTATACCATGCAACAGCTTCCTCAATTCCACTACCGACCACAATTATATTTTACAATCCAACATTATTGCAAGTGATAACAAAAAAAATATGGTATGTCTTATTACCTTACCACCGCACTACTATATATCAATGAATGCTACTGCTAGAAAACCCGAGGTAAACATTAGTAACGGGAGTTGCTTGGTTTATGTTTGCCACAATTAATCACAAAAGTGACAAATTGTTTTTACCTTGTACACTAATTTCACGATTTTGTGAACCCAAAACCATGCATCTTGTTTTAACCATCTACTTCAAAAAATCATAAAACCAAATAATGGGACTCAAACAATGTGCCATTTCTGTTACTATTATCAAAATAGCTTGCTGCCATTAAATGGATTTAGATTCATGGCTGACGGAATCAAAAGTAGCCAACTTTTATTAAAAATATCTAACATTTAGTGTTAACTGAAAAGACTTCTATAAAAGCTTTCCAATTTAAACATCTAACCATTCATACCAACCATAGTTTCCAAATTCCATTGCGAGATATGCATTTACTAGTTTCTAAAACTGTCAATTGAAAATACACACACAAATCAAAATCAGAACGCACTCTACAATTCAAACAAAAATACACCGAAATACATTCCAAAACCTCGAGTGTGTTACCAATGGACAAACACACAAGCCGTAGCCTAAACACTCTAACTTACACAAATCGAAGTTTAAACCATTCATTTCCAGGAACTTCAGAATAAAGTAAACAAAGACCACTCCGACAAGTCAAGCTACCAAAGGCAACACCGACATGAAACCAAAAAGCAAAACTCAAGTTTTCACCAAATTAAGCTAAACTCACAACACCAAACCAATATCAACTCCGTAATCACCGCCGTAACCAGTAGAGTTCAAATTCAATGTCAAAACCGTAAATTGAAATGCACACAGCGATATACACAGATAAGTACCTCGAAGAAGATGAGAAAATGGAGGAAAGCATGCACGAAGCGAAGGTGGAAGCTGGAAGAAACAGTTATATAAAGTGAATAACATGGAAACAGACCATATTATCAGGGTTTTCCGATGTTTATCGGCTTTGTGTACCGTCGTTGAGTGTAGGCACGTGAGTCTACCAAACCAAGGAGATATGGCACGTGTTGCTACGTATCCTTAATTTTAAGAGCGGATAAGGAAAACGAAAGTGACACGTGTGGTGAGGTAGGTGCAAACTAAAAATGTAAATCATAATCTTAATAATAATATTTTGTGAAAAAGAAATTTAGATATAAGAGATATTTTTGTAATGTAGCTCTAAATAATATTTATAATTTAGAAAGAGAATTTTATTCTCTAATATATTTTCTATTTATCTTTTCCCATGATCTAAGCCTTATCCATAGGATTGTTAGCATGATGGATGATGTATGGTTATTTTAGGTCTAATCTAAGCTGTATTATGTTATAGCATGTGGAGAAATATTTGGTTGATCATGCATGGAAGAAAAAAGTATGAGAATGGTTATTTTGATTTTGTAATAATATATATATATATATATATATATATATATATATATATATATATATATATGTATTTGGAAGGTGGTTTGTGATGTCATCAATTATTTCCAATTTAATAGTGATTGATGCAATTTATAAAAATGGTTTTAATCTAGTGATGATTATTAGATTAGAATGACATTAAAATTAATTCTCTTTCTTCACATCCTACTAAAGGTATAATAGTCTTTTAATAAATAGTTCAAAATTTAAATTATTTAGATAAAATATTAAAATTTTAAGGGGAGTTGTTAAAAGAGGTATTTTTTTTTTATCTCTCAAAAGAAGGAACTCTTTACAAAATTTCATATAGTCACTAGAAACGAAAGTCACTAGAAAGAAAATAAGAGAAATAATATAATAATTATTAGCCATATGGACATTTTTAAGAATTTTAAAATGGAATGGGATAAGTTATTAGATCTTTCAAAAAAAAAAGTATGGAACAATTTATAATAGAAAATATATTATATAAGTGTTGAAATTTTACGTCAATTATAAATTAAATCAATTTAATATATATATATATATTTAATTAATTAATTTTATAAATCAAGTTATTCCTGTAATTTAATATATTAATTTATTGATTGTGTTTAATTTGTTAACCTCTTTAATGGATTAAGAGAATATTGGAATAGAACATGAAAATCACAAATAACTATTAGCATATAATAGTTATAATTGAATAGTGAAATAAAAGGAATTGAATGTGTATATAAAAATTTTGTTTTTTGGTAAAACATTTCTTTTAATCAAATTAACCAAAATATTATGGTGCAAGTCTCATGATTGAGTTTTTTTTTTTTTTTTAAGTTTAATTTTTAGACTTGTGAAATATGATATCAAATTAAATATAAATTTTAAGTATATTTTAATTTTACAAAATTAATTTATAAAGTGAATTTTGTAGTTACTTATATATTATTATTAATTGATTTTATTTATAACCTAAATAAACTTTCAACAATTTAACTTTTCACTTTTTGTCTGGTTTAAATGATGTCTAAATCCTCTTAATTCTACCTCTACTTTTCATAGTTTCATATGAGACAACATAGTTCATTACAAAAATGAACGCTCTTGAATAACATTGTTCTTGAATTTGTTAAAATAAAAAAGAATATTTGTTAAGACCAGTTTACAACAAGAGACATTGTCCAAGAACAAATTATTATTGAAAAATTATTTGTAGTGAGTTGTATACTATAGTTACGTTCTTCATTTGAATCTTCTACCGTTTTATATATATATATATATATATATATATATATATATATATATATATATATATATATATATATATATATATATATATAT
>Ga0214545_1005069_pt1 | contig 24142 bp, 11 predicted proteins | sample CNSS4metaG_FD_160064 | JGI IMG/M metagenome (GOLD analysis project Ga0214545, IMG submission 160064) | Root nodule microbial communities from cowpea collected in UCLA plant growth center, Los Angeles, California, USA - CNSS4 | ecosystem: Host-associated > Plants > Roots > Nodule | place: USA...
CAACCTTGCTCTCTGGATCTTGCTCAAGGCAGGCGTCAAGAACAGCATCGGAGATTTGGTCGCAGAGCTTGTCTGGGTGTCCCTCGTTCACGGACTCGGAGGTAAACAGAAATGTCTCTGCCATCTTTCAACTTTCAAAACTGCACGACAACCCTAAAATTAGAGCCTGAATGCAAATCCACAAAAAGGGAGTATAGTAGTAGCATAATATTCAGCAGGGGAAAAGCTTTTTAGACAAAAGTACCGTTTTGTAACCATACAAACAAGCAATTAACCAACGGAAAGTGGATCTAGCAGAAGTACATGACAAACCAAATCTCTCTAATGGAGTGTCTATATTAGTAGCAGAGTGCAGCAAACAGAATTAAGTACTAATGTTTTAAATTAAACAAGTATTAAAGAAAAAACATAATGCTTAGAAGCATGAACAACTTCAAAATTAACATAAACCCTCTAATCAGCAAACCATATCTAAGCAAGCACAACGTCAAAGTTCAATTAGAAACCGAAAATCCCCCAAAAGTGATTATTTTTTCACAAGCTATCTTTAGAGAAACTTGGATATGGACTAGATCTGAAAGAGTGACGCGTTTCCGCAGCAAGTAAAGAAGCATAACAGTGTTAACAATAGCGAGTAAAAACCCCTTCGGGGAAACAGAGATCGACGCAGTGGAGGAAAAAACAAAGAAAATGGAGGCATAAGTCCAAGATCCCAAATCGAGAAAGCGTGAAAAGAAAAGTAACCTGAAGGGTAGAATAGCAGAGGATGAGAGAGTATGAACGAGGGTGGGTGAAATGTAAGCACTCAGTTGCCATTTATAGGGAAAATGGATGGGTGGTGGAATTTAATGACGGAAATGCCCTGAGTAAGAGAAACATATTGCATTATTGACTAGTTAGACATCAGTATATTCTTTTACACAGATTTCTTAAATCTATTTTTTTTTTTATGTTTATAATTTATTACAAATTATGAGAAAATCATTAACCGAGATATATGATCTCTATTTTTTTTCCATATTTTTAGTTCAATCATTAAAAATGTCTTTAAACAATATGTTTTTAGTATTTTTTTTTCTCTATACTAAGAGTGCTGCCAACACATGACAATAATATATAATGTAACATGATATAATAATAATAATTACCACTTGAATATATCATTAATGAATATATAGTACTATAAATAAATATATAATAAGAATAGTATTTAACAATTGTTTTCTATATTTTTTTGGTATGTTTTTTTTGTGTGTATGTATCAATTTTAATTTTCAATAATAATAATAATAATAATAATAATTCAATTTAATTAGTGGGATGTATTTAATAAATTCCTATTTTTTGTTTCAATTTTTTTACATGTTTGATATTTAATGAAATAAGAACTTAATAGTTTTATTTGGTAAATATTAATTATTTCCCTTTTTGCGTAAAAATAATTTAGTTACATAAAATAATCAATAAAAATTTGATTTAAAGTAAATAATTTTGTAAAGTATTTTAATTTAATAATAAAAGTAATCACCAAAAAGTATCATAGTTAAGGATGTTAACGAGACGGGTATGGTATAGGTAAATATTTCTCCCATACTTGTATTAATCTCCGTGCAGATACCCACATATTTTTGTAATATTCATAGATACTCACTAGTATTTATAAAAGAAAATTTTAATATTTAACAACATATTTTAATCATAAATTAAAATAAAATTACACTGCATAATATTCATGAATTTTAAATAAAGTGCATATAACTCATCTAAATAGTATTGAATGACAATTAAAAAAAATGAAAAATTTTTAGAACTAATTAATAAAAAATAACTCATTCAAAAAATCAATGTGTTAGTGTTTTAATCATGATTTCTTTAATTTTTGTGAATCTAGATGAGAGTATGATACTCGGACCTGCCTTGTTAACATACCGCTATCAAAAATACACATATCTATTATCAACAGATATCTATTTACAATATTTATTTTTTACTTATTATAAATTTTATCCACAAGTATATGTGGTACGAAATTTTTTGACATCCTTATTTATAATGAACATTTAGATGTTTAATAATAGTATTTTTTTTTATAAGTACATAACATTTTCTGTATTTTTGAATCTAAAGTATTTTTATGAATGAATACGTCAGTTTTAATAATCGTAAATAGAATTTACGTGAATAATCATTCTTTAATTGATAGGATGTAAATTAACCCTCTAATTACGTACTAATTATATGAGAATAAAGATCATAAATCTGTATTTTGTGAAAATTTTAATTAATAGCAGTCATATAAAAATATTCAAATTTTATTTTGTGATTTCAACTTTATTCCGAAAACAAAAAAAAAACTAAAAATACTGTAAACATAACAGTAACTTGACTTAACCTTTTAGGTTGAATCTCGCAATCGACTCTCTCACTTTGATGACGAAAGTGTAGACTTTTTTTATTAATAAAAAATTCATGTGAAAAAATTATAATATAATTCACGTACTTATTCGGTTAGTCGAATTAACAAAGTTACTATTATTATAATTATTATAATATACGTGGCTGATTTTTTTATAATAATGAATTGCAATTTTGTGACTTTAAAATGACATCATGGATTATTACTTTTGCAAATATATTACCATGTAGAATTGATGGAAACGATAAGGTTCAAATATTTCATTATATGGAAGGTTCCTGATTTTAAACATGGAATGAAAATCAATATTACTGAGCAAATGCATGGGTGTCTAGTTTTTCCAATGATCTTATTATAATAATTTATTAATTGTGAATTTTAAAAACTCATGAAACTATAAAAAAATTTAAATATAAAATGTACTAGACTTGCTTAATTGAGTGGGGTTTTTTTAAATTAAATTGCACATGATTTTTCTTAGCAACTGAAAAGTGATATACCTCTCTCTCTATACATATAATTATATTACTTTTATCTTAATTTTATTGAAATAATTTAAATAGATTATTTATTTTCAGTTAAGTCAAACCTTTTAAAAAATAATTAAGTTTTTTTGTTAAATTTATATTTAAGATATGTTAGGTGTTAGTTTGTAATTTTTTATTTTTGGTTTTCTTTATTTTTTTTTTCAATTCGTTTTTTAGGTGTTTGTATCGTATTACATGATATTGTCAATATTTTATGATGGATAATAATTTTTTTATTCATTCTTAACCGGTTACTTGAATCTATCATAAATTATTTATTTTAATTCTTTTATGATATAATGTAATAATCTAAAAATTATTGAAATGAGAGATTAAAAGTGATTAAAAAAAAGAGAATTAAAATATTAATTATTAGTTTACAATAAGTGAATGTTACACGTTAGTATTTTAGAATTAATGTTAAATTTTATTATTTTATATTTAATTTAACTCTTATATTTATTTATTTTTATTCAATTTAATTTTAACTTTGTTTTCAATAGAACAATTTTCATCTTCAATTTTATAAATATGGTCTATATATTTTTAAAAATTGACATTTATATTAAAATTTATGTAATTATTTCTAAAGAAACTCTAATAATGTTATTGAATTATATTTAAATAACTTTGTTTGTAGTATTATAAACTATATGAATTGATAATATAATAGTTAAAAATATTTACTCTGTTTTTATATGAAACTTAAATTTTTGTCATAAATATATTAATATTTATAAATCATATTTTCAAATGTTTTTGTTAATTAAAATAAATTTTTATATATTCAAAGCTAATTTAAATATATTTTTATATGTCTAAATCCTATTTTTATAAATATAATAATATTTATAAATGATATTTCAGATATTCTTTTTAAATAAAATAAATTTTCATTTTCATTTTAATATAATATTTGTTTAATAAATATAATAATATTCATAAATCACATTGTCATTTGTCTGGTATTTTTGTTAATTAAAATAGAATTTTATTCTTATATTAAAATAACGTTTATTTAATAAATATAAAAACATTTACAAATCATATTTTTAGATATTTATTGATTAAAATATTAATTTGAATAAAAAATATTGGTATAGTAAAAATAAAAATGTAACAAAATTTAAAATAAGGACATATTTAAATTTTATATCTAAATTTAAAGTTTAAAAGTATATTAACTATTTTTTTTTATTTCAAAATATAACGTTTAAAAGAGTATATTGGATTGTGACAGCATTGTTACCTAACACTATATTTGTTGAGGTTGATGGAGAATCTGAAATGAATGTATAAAAGTAGCATAAAAATGAATGAAGCACTATTCAGTGGGGGCATTCAAATGGCACCTCATCTTGATCGTGCATCTCACGCTGACATCTGTGCAAACGGCGACCGTTGATCTCTCTGTCTCTGTCACAAACCAAAGCACATGAACAAAAAATGTGGCACCCAACAGTATCTTCGGTGGGATTTTATTGCCACTCACATGACTCTTTGAAGTACCTCTCACACCCCAAAGCTACTATTTTTATTGTCTTATTAGTAAGAATCAAAGAAAAAGACTAAATTATATATCACATGTAGGATGTTTAAAATTTGGATTATAAAAAAGATAAAGCAAAATTATTTTTAAATTTTTTTTCTTTTCTTCTACAAATCCATAAATGATCACAGATATGGTATATGTGATGAAAAAGGTTAAAACACAAAAAGTTTATTTAGAGAAAAAAGGAAAATGAGGAGTGATGATTCTAGAATGTTTGTCAATTCCGTATTGATGTTGCTCAGTACTGCGTAAAAGTTTTAAATGATTATGTTTGCATATTGCCATAGATATATAGGTGTGACTAATTAAATCTATGTTTAACTTCATACAAAATTTCTACATACCGCATAGTAGGTATACCTTTTCCATAAGGAGAAATTTTGTTGGCTTTAATGTAAAATTCTAAAAAAAAATAACGCTTTAGAATAAAAAGCAATTTAAAAACGGTGAAATTTATTATTTTAATTTTAAAAAATTTAATATAAATATAACTATTATAAATGAGTTTTATTATTTTAAAATATGTTATTTATCTAGAAAATATTTTTTTTAGAGTTCTTTGACTTTTTTATAAGAATTTGTGTTTTCTATTCAACTTGTTGAAGATTTGAAACCATAAAAGTGATTCTCACTACAAACTCTTCCATTTATACTGATATGTTTTTTCATTCACTTAAGTTTGTTTCAATAATTTTATTTTTTGTTGTATGAGGATTTTTTCATATATTTTTTTAATCTTCTATATGAGTCTCAGTTGATTTATGATCATAACAGTAAGTCCTAATCGTTCTTGTGGTGTTTCTATATGTAGATAGAGCATCTGTGTGGTTGGAGGTAGTTTGGAGTTTAGAGTTGTTTGGGTCTTGTGAATTGCTTAGTCAGGTAAGGGAAACTAATTGTTTTTGTGTATGTGAATTTGATAAATTTGATGTTTTGCATGTTAAAGAAATTTGGACTGATAGAATTGAGTTGATGTGTATGTTTTGATGTGAATTTGTATGGTATACATGTGAATTGATGTTTGAATGGTCTAGTGGGATTTTATGTGGATTGGGAAACTTACATAAGAATGTTATATATGTATATCTTTGATGATGATTTCTATTGATTGAGCTACTTTGTTTATTCTTTTACGATTAATAATGAATATAAGAATGATGTTTTGAGCATGTGGAGTGATGATGTTTAAAAAGTTTCAAGGAAAACTCTTATGTGATGGTATTGTTAGTGTATGTCTTGATATAAGAGATGTCAGAAAGGATGTATTCTGATCCCTTATAATCGATAGTTCACACTCAAATAGAGTATAATGAGTTATGTGATGAGAGTCGTATGATAACCTAATCTTTGGACTTGATTTTAGATCCTAAACGTCAAGGGGATTAATCTTGAGTATGGTTAGGTGATAACCCCTTGAGGCTAGACTTTGTAGAGTCTATGAACCATCACAGGTACACACCTCTAGTGAATTTTATATCAAAGACATGTATCCGAATAATTGAGTTTAATGTCAACTGCTTTGTATGCATATACGGTTCAAAATAATTCAAGTGTGGGTCAAAATTCCACATTGGATAAAATAGACAAAATTAAACACTATATAAGAATAAAACTCCATAAAAGTCCATAACATCATTGTCTTAATGTTTTGGAGGTTAAAGTGGTGTGAGATGCCTTATATATAGAACCATAATCTCTCGATAACCACAACGGAATATTAATAGTGGTTAGTCTTCCTGTAGTATTTTTGTTGATTTTAGTTTGTGTGTATAATGTTATACTTTTATAGTTATATATTTTGTAAGACTATATTAATATATTTTATACATCGAATCACATGTCTTGAATATTACGAAGAAATGTCTTATTTTATTGGTTTTAAATTGTTAAAATGGGATGTTACATGTCATCTTATGAAGAACTAATTCCAATGTTTGGATATACTTATTTGAGTATAGGCAAATAATAATATTAGTTAATTAATGACTAAATTATGTTTTGGATCCCTGATAAACTTGAGAACTTTCAGTTGAGTCTCTATTCAATTTTTGTAATATATTGAGTCCTCCAAATCTTTAAACTTTTCAATTGAGTTATTGTCGGTTAGATTTGTTTGTTTCTTATATGACATGACAGTTATCTTGTATTGTCATCCCACTTAAATATCGTCACATGATATATCGTTTAAAACTACCATAATGACAGAGATCTCTCCCAATAATTTGTTGTTGTATTTACCTAAAATTATTCTTAAAGCTAATAAAAATTATAAATTTATAAAATATAAAAGTAAAAAATATATAATATTACAAAAAAAATTATAAATTTATGGAATATAAAATAAAAATACATAATACAATGATTTAAAAAATTTATATTTTATAATTCTATAAATTTATAATTTAATGATTTCATAATTTTATAATTTTGTAATTTAACAATTTATAATTATATCATTTTATATTATATAATTATATAATTTTATATTTTTAAAAAAAATTATATTTTTATAAATTTATACTTTTACATAAAATATAAAAAATTATATTTTATATTTGTATAAAATTATATAAAAATATAAAAATATGATTTTATAAAAAAAAATACAATATAAAAATATAAACTTTACATATTTAATATAAAAATATAAAATATAAACTATGATTTTTATATTTTATAATTATAAAAATATGATTTTATAAAATATAATTTTATAAAAATTATCTAAAATTATAAATTATATAAAAAAAATTATAAAATGATAGGATAATAAATCATAAAATTAAAAACTATAAAATTATAAAATAATGAAATTAAAAATTTATTAAATTATTTATTTTTTAAATCATAAAATTATTTATTTTATATATTTGACAAATTTATAAGTTTATAATTTATATATTTTTCTATTTTATAATATTATATATTTTTTAATTTTATATTTTATAATTTTATAATTTTTATTAACTTTAATAATAAATTTAGGTAAATAGAACCATAAATCCTTAAGAGAAATCTCGTCATTGTAGTAATTTACAACTATGTATTATGTGATAGTATTTGAAGGTGTGATTGTGCATGATAATTAACTTATTAGGTCATATAGGTAACAAAAAGTTTTAATAGGAGGGACTTAATTGAAAAGTTTTGAAATTTTGAAGACTATAGAGACTCAACTGAAAGTTCTCAATTTTATAAGAAATTTAAAACATAATTAAGCCATAATTAATTAGCACTAATTGAAAAAATGATATTTAATTGTATTATTACTTGCACTTTTCTAATCTATCCTTCCTTAAAATTTGATATAAGAGTAACAAAAAGTCTTAAAAAAAAAATGAAAGACATTTTAGAAACAATCTCATAAACTTAGTTGATATTAAACACCATGTTTAACCTTTTTTTCTTATAAAATATGATAAGCCAAAGATTCAGTTTTGGCTTAGAGTTAATGAATACATGAATATGTCTCATCCTTGTCTTACAAAAACCAAGCAACCACAAACTATCATACTTCTTGTATAATTGTCATGCCAACAACACTTTAATTTTATCTTCATAATCTTTTTTGGACAACAGTTATTATTCACACTGTCCCTACTATGTTGATACCAGCAAAAAGAGAAGGAAGTGAAATTGGTTTCTGACATTAATAAAGTAAAACAAAACTATATAAAATGGTATATCATAATTAATTTAATTTAACACCCAAACTCTTGTTAGAGGATCGGATTTTTTAAAAGAAATATTAAGAAAAACCGGTAACTAATAGACTAATTTATATAAAATGTCGAAACATTATATTTAATAAAAAACGCTTTTGTCTATTTTTACAAGTATGTTTTTTAATTCCTTAAAGGTTACAATAAAAAATGAATTAACTATAAAACTAACAAAATAATTTGTAAAATTATAAATTAGAAATATATTTGTAGTTTCTAAATTTTGAAAATAAAATTAGAATTTATTTTTATTTCAAATTTATTTAAAATAATTTGTAAAACTATAAATTAGAGTTAAATATATTTGTAGTTTCTAAATTTTGAAAATAAAATTAGAATTTATCCTTATTTCAAACTTATTTAGAAATGACCATATAGTTTTATTAACCCAATAATGTCAATATAATTTTATGTGTTAAACTACGTTTCATGAATATTAAAATAATTGGATCAAGAATATTATATCATTTCATTTATAAAGTTTGACAACAAATTATATTAATATTTTGAGACAAAAACAAATTTTAACAAAATTTGTAGACTACAAACATATTTAACCTATAAATTATTAATCAATTTAATCTTTAAAATTATAAATAATAAGTATAGTTGATCTTTAATTAAAAAAATTAATTACACCTTTCATCCCTTCATGTACATATTAACAAATGTTATTGCCAAAATATAATTAATTGTAATTAAAGACTAATTAAGGATTTACTGGTGTGGTAACTTTGGAAACTATTTTATTAATTTGAAATCTTATAATTTTGAAAATTAAGTTGATTAATGACACGTTCTTGCAACTTCTCTCAACAGCCATTATGAAGTGGAAAAGTACCCAAACACCAAATCAAGCACAACGACGGTCTTGCTACGAAAGACGTGTCAAAAATTGTCATTGCTGTAAATCACCTTAACAACAGTTCCCAGTGGTCCATGTTGTTGGAGAAGACAATTACACAAAGACATAAACTTAGAAAACAATACAATCACATGACCAGTACCACCAACTCCAACATGAAGCGACATAGTAAATAGGAACTATTATAGAAAAAATTATTGAGAGAAATTTGGTGGGATCCATTTTTCTAGAGCAATTTGCAAACTACTATTATTGGACTTTTAAGTAGGAACACAGAAAATTACACATACCGTTTACCATGGAAATTGCAGCACAGAAAATGATTGAGAAGACAAAAATTGTGAGATCAATTAGTTCAATTTTCTATTACGGATTCACTTTCTTGATCATCGTCATCAGACCCTCATCACCCTTCATCAACTACAAGAATTGAAGTAATTAAAATGCACGTGACTGAGGACTTTATTATTCAGAGATTCCTAGCAATCCATTACCCTAATGGATAGTATATTTTTTTAATATGGCAACAAAAGATACATTGGTTGTGCATACAGGTACACTTTTTTTAATTGATAATGTAAAAAATTGTAAATGAAGTACACAGAAGAAACAAAATAAGAGAACGGAGAGGAAGAAGGGCATACATCAAGTAGGGGACATAGAAGGTTTTGAATATTTGGTATCACATGAGCAACTCTCAAAAAACTCCCAGCACAGAGCGGTGGAATGAATTACTTAAGCCTTTTCCCACTTGAGGGGCTTCACCACTTCCCATGTGAAATCAGGATCCTCTCTGCCAAAGTGTCCATATGCAGCAGTCTTCAAGAATCTGCCATTCCCACCCCTCTTCAGATCAAGGTTGATGGAAATCATACCAGGCCTGAAGTCAAAGTTCTCCTTCACAATCTTCAGGATCTCCTTGTCAGGAATCTTCCCAGTTCCATGGGTATCAACGAAAACAGACAGAGGCTCAGGCACACCGATAGCATAAGACACTTGCACAATGCATCTCCTGGCAAGTCCACTGGCCACAATGCTCTTAGCAGCCTGCCTCACAATGTAAGCACCACTCCTATCAACCTTGGTGGGGTCCTTTCCAGAGAAGGCACCACCGCCATGAGCACCCCATCCTCCATAGGTGTCAATGATGATCTTCCTCCCGGTCAGACCGGCATCACCATGAGGACCACCAATCACAAAACGCCCAGAGGGGTTCAAGTGGAAGATGGTCTTCTCATCAAGGTACTTCTCGGGAATCACAGGCTTTATCACGTGCTCCTTCAGATCAGCAGCAATTTCATCGTTTGTCACAGTCTCGTCATGCTGTGTGGAGATGAGCACAGTGTGGACACGTACTGGAACCATGGCACCCTTGTCATTGTAATACTCAACAGTCACTTGGGTCTTGCCATCAGGCCTGAGCCAAGGGCAGGTACCGTTCTTGCGAACCTCGGTGAGACGAGCCCCAAGTTTGGTTGCAAGGACATGGCTCAACGGCATCAATTCAGGGGTCTCGTCGGTGGCATAGCCAAACATGTGACCCTGGTCGCCGGCACCGATTTCTTCAGGCCTTTTGGTGAGATGGCCATGCACACCCTGGGCAATATCAGGACTCTGCTGCTCAATGTTGACAAGGACCTTGCAGTTGTCGGCATCAAGTCCCACATCGTCCGAGATGAAGCCGATGTTCCTGCAGGTGTCACGCACGATCTTCTCGTAGTCAACGTTGGCCTTGGTGGTGATTTCTCCGAAGACCATGACCAGGTTGGTTTTGGTGCATGTCTCACAAGCAACCTTGCTCTCTGGATCTTGCTCAAGGCAGGCGTCAAGAACAGCATCGGAGATTTGGTCGCAGAGCTTGTCCGGGTGTCCCTCGTTCACGGACTCGGAGGTAAACAGAAATGTCTCTGCCATCTTTCAACTTTTGAACCTGCAAACACACGCATATACCAAAAATGGAATTAGTACCTAAGGGGATAGAAACTCACAAAAGGGATTTAGTTATACACAGGCCTCGAATTCAGACAGAAAAATTGAAAACAAGAGTGCCATTTTCTAACCATAAACAAAAACGCGTTGGGTTTAAATTGATTCCTCCTAAGGAATATATTAGAAACAACGAAAAAGAACTACAAACAAGCAAGTACAATTACAAAATTCGCTAAACCCCCCATCACAGAGCCATATATCAGCACAAGGTCAATCTTAATTGTAAACTCAAAATCCCAAATTAAATGTTTTTTTTTTCATAGCTTAAATGTAAAAAGGCCATTTGTATAGATTCAGATTAGATTTGAAGGAAGTATAGTTCACATTCATCTAAACCCGTTTGGGGAAGGATAATCCTAGATCAACCCAGTGAAGGAAAAAACAGAAGCAAACAACCAAGATGTTCAAGATCCGAAATTGAAGCAATAGGTTAAGAAAAACAAGGTTACAACGTAGGGAAGGAAGAGTACCTTGGGAGGTAGAACAACGGAGAAATTTAGGTCGAGGGTTAAGGTGGCCTTGATCTGATGTCAAGTGCTGCGAGTTCTAACCGCGAGCATTGAGTTGGTATTTATAGAGAAAACGGGGTGGCTGGGGTGATTTAATGACGGAAATGCCCCTAAGTAACAAGATTAGATTGCGGGTTAGGTTCATCCTTTGCTGGCATTTCAATCCACCACTCTGATTGCGGAGTCAAATGAATCTCAACCGTTGACTGGACGGAGATGAGTCTCCGGGAGACAAGGATTTTCAAATCTTTTTATTGTAGTGTCTTCATCTTTACATGATCTGATGCAACTTGTGTGCTTGTTTTTCAATTATACAGAAAAGGTAATAAATATTAGCATTCATTAATGAAAAATAATGAGATTTAAGATTAATTAATAGTTTTTTCATTAGATTGATCCGTGAGATTAAGAATGTAGTAAGTGTTGGTACCTCTACCATTACCAACCCCACCCATTAGGGTTGGCCAAATTCAATCTGATTTTGACTTTCACCATTGTGGCATTGCATTGCATGCCATGTGTTTGTGCTTTTGACTCTGATTCTCTCATTCAAATACCTACTCCTAATAACCTCAAGATTCTATGATAAGTAGTATTAGAAGCATTTAATTGCATAAATTAAGTTATGCAAATAAAATAATGAGTGTGGTTGGTAGGGAGAAGATCCATGCCTTGGATTTGAGTGTGGTTTGGTTACCCTACAAGCCAAACTTCAACAATGGTCAATGCATAGATATTTCTATAAGCCTTTTTTTTCTTTCATGCCTTGAAGTATGCTGCCTTCAAGCTTTTCTTTTAAAAAATATATATATTTCATAACCAAAACTTTTTCAAATTAACACATTGATAGAATCATTTTTCAATTTTTCAACTAAAACTAATCCACTTAGAGATATAATATAAGATACAAACTCTACCTAAATTTGATTTAATATAAGATGTATTTAAATGTTGTAAAAATTAAGAAATTAAAAAAGTATTATAAATACTAAAAATATTTGTTTTTTCATCCATGGAAATTTTACTGATTTGAATAATTTTTTCTTGTATAAAAAAAAAAAAAAATTTTTGGATAGAGAACAACAAATTTTATAGCTCCCACAATGCATGATTCACAACGCCAACAACATGCATTACATAATGAAGTGACACGAGTTTGGATGACTCATGAGTTATTGTAGTGGTATTGAGAAAATAAAATATTGCATATGAATATTAATAAGTTTCAACACTGAATTAATGTTTGACCATTGACTATTGATTTTTTTGACAGCACCATTGACTATTAGTTTTCAAACTATTTTGGTATTTTTCACATTACTCACAATCTATTGACTAAGGTTTCTCGAAGCATTGTTCAAAGATCAATTCACTATATGATATATTATAGTATGGTAAGATTTTTCCCATAATTTTATTATTAGTTGGCCCTAACACAAGCTTTTATGATAAACTCAATTTAAAGAAAATATTAATATGTTTCCTTAAAGTACCAGTTAAAAAAAATAAAAAATAAAAAACAAATTTTCTATGTAAAACATGGTCAATATATTTAATCACAAATACTACTTTATTTTTTAACACTTACTTTTTATTTATCAATTTATTCATCATGGTGCCACTTGTAAACAACTATTAATTTAATTAGTTGATTATATTTGGTTCATCTGTTCGCAATAAACAACATAATATTCTTTAATGAATCCTAATAATTTATTATTTAGATGTAACCATGAAAATAAAAATAAAAATAAATAATTAAAAATATAAAATATCTACCTCCCTCATGAGAATAAAAACAACCTAAAGCATGATAATATATTTTCCCTAAAAATAAAGATATTAATTAAAAATAGATTTTTAAGTATTTACTTTCATCTCATATTTTTTTAAATAAACGATAAAATGATAAAAAATATCGAATAAAAGTCTAATGTTACCTATTATCAACTTTCGTGAGAAGTTTCGAAAAGGATAGAATTGAACAGAAAATTGCCACCAATTGTGACCAATGTTTACCAAAGAGTGTGGTGTGGTGACACATCTTCTTCAAGAAAACCATAAATTCATTCTTATGTTATTATAATAATATAAAATATTTTAAAGTCCTGTTTGGTTTGCCATAATCAATTTTGTTTGTATTAGAAGAAAGTGATTAAGGAACACCACTAGGTTACACCCACGTCTAAGCACGCACAGAACTGAAAACAACTACATGTATATAACACGTGTTAATAAAGAGTAATTTTATATACTTTTCAAACATTTCTATTCATTTTCTTATTTATTAAAATGTTTAAATATTTTTATAAAATATAGTGACTTTAATTTTATTCCGATAATTTTTTTAGATTTCATCTTTCAAAAAATTACAGGGATTGTTAACTTTGTCTTTAACTTTGTCCTGTTTTTAATTTAGTTTATAGAGTTTATTTGTAGATTCATATTTTAAATGATAGAAAAATAGAAATTATTCAAATCATTTGAGTTTAATACAAATACCGCATCCGACATAAAATCCAATCAAATATTTAAATGTTTTGTAATTGCATAGACATTCATTGGTCATTGTTGTCTCTTATTCATTTTCAATCCCATGTGATGATTCTTCCACATAATTCCAAATTTTAAAAAATAAATATTGGAGAGCAAGAAATATTTTAAGAAATTAAAACTAAATAAATATTTTGTAGATTAACATCTCAAATTTTCAATGTTTTTAGTCCATCTAAATTAGTAAACTTTGATTTTGTCATATATATATATATATATATATATATATATATATATATATATATATATATTTTTCATTTTTAAGATAATTTTCATCAATTTTTGTGAGATATTGAATTCTAATTTTATTCCCTATAAAATATTTTTGTATTTTTGTTTTTCTAAAATTTAAAATATTTTAATTCTTAATTCTACTTTAAGACTAAAGATATTTAGTTTATGAATCTTAATTTTTTTTTTTATGATATCACACTTTTGATGTTATTTAACAGCATCTGAATAATTAACAATTTTGTTTAACATATAAACAGTTAGCTACTGCCATGTAATGTTAGATCAAAATTTCTTATTTTTAATTTTGAAGGTACTAAAAACAAAGAAATCTTTTCAGAGACTACAATAAAAACTCACTAATTTTATATTTTACAAAGACTAGAAATATATTTCAACTTTTAAGGACTAATTCTTCATATTAAAAAAACTAATTTAATTTAGTTAGTAAGTTAACTTTAACAAAAATTCAAAAATAATTATAATACTTTTGTTTTTTATATCAGCAGTATATAATACTCTGATACTGAAGAAAGTTGACATTGAATATAAATTTATAATAATTATTTTAGATTATATCAATGTAATTTTTAATTAATTAAAAATACAAAATATCTGCATCATAATTAAGATAAGTTTATAATTTACATTTTTTTCTGTTGAATACTTTCATAAGTTGATGTTAGTAACAAAGATGTATATGTTGGCATCACGTGTGTTTGAAATTGGTTTAAGATGTTCTAAGAAATATCTGCAAAGTTTCATAAATTCCTGTCTTTCTCTTTCTTTATTTTTATCTCTATATATTTAAAAAGATAAATTTTATTTAAAGCATCAAGTAAATATATCAGCTATAATTAATCACTCATAAAATTAGAGCGAATTGGTGATAACTTGCCAATAAATAACAAAAAAATATATTTATTCTCTAAATGTAAAGAGAAAAAAAAACATAAATTGATCCCTATCCCTTTAAACTTAAAAGATAAACTGATTTTTAAAAAAATACATTAATATGAAATTGATATTTAACTATTATAATTTAACGTTAAAATAATTTAAACATAATTGCGATAATTTTACCTATGTAAGTAAATATATTTTTCATTGTTTTAGACATTAAATTGGCACCCTTTTCATATATAAAAAATATTATTATTATTATTATTATTATTATTATTATTATTATTATTATTATTATTATGATTTAACATGGGGATTGCATGGTTGGTGGGTGATTTTGATTGCGAGCATATGATCCACAAAAAGGGTTGGAAAACATCATAATCAAACACCCAAATCAAATCTAGTAGTCTAAAGACTTTTTGTTCTTGATTTAGATTATTATTTTTTTATTCTATTCCATTTTGAAAAGTGAGACCACTCAAATCAAAATGTTAGACTTTTTCAACTTTCTATGTATAATGTTTGAACAGAACCTATGCATATATAATAAACCTTTTACGCAGAACTGTAGAGCTATTTCTCCTTACTATTTTGTTTTTATGCATTATTACTATTACTATTATTATTATTATTATTATTATTATTATTAAGTTTAGCAGGTCCATCATTAGGGAGAATTCAAGGACAGAGCTCACTGAAATTGGACAAGAAGAAGCAGACATTAATAATTGTATTGTAATTATGTTGTTTATATGGTTATGGTTCACTCTCCTTTTTCCTAAAGGTTACGCATGTTCTGCCAAAAAATCTCTAATTTGCATTAATGTTCTGATTAAATATGTTGGTAGGTGAATGATGTTGATTATGTAATGTTTTTATTATATAGTTCTATTGTCATTTCTTTAATCATCTGAAGATAAACCATTGTTTTCAGTGCTGAGTATTTTAATCTCTACTACCTCTTGCAAATAGTGATCTGTTGTGACTTCAAAATTAAAGTTACATTTTTTTCTCATGACAGAAGTAGTAGACTTATGATCCCAAATTCCAATTAGCACATAACATGTATGCATAATTTATATATAACTCCTTGCATTGGATTTTCAAACAATTTTAAGAAACTGCATCAACCACTCCAAGAATTGTAACCTCTGCCTCTACCAAGCAACTATCCTTCATTTGATAACCCAAGTTTTGATTGGTGAAATTATTGATAGGCATAAATCTGGATGCACCATTTTCATGGCATGAGGCACTAAACCAGTAGTTAGCTGCAAGGAACAGAGACTGTTATTGATTGAACTGGTAAAAAAAAATGATGCTTTTGTTTCCTTAAACTTGTGAAGAATGTTACCCTTAATGTTAATTAATCACTCATTCAACTATGTATATCATTAGTACTTTTTCCCTTGAGGAATTGCAACCCATAAAAGAGATCAAGTTTTACCTTTACCAAAGTGATGTTTGGCGTGCTTTTGGTCAAGTATGCGTAGTGTTATCTGTGCATATATTTTGGAACCATGAGAAAGTGCTGATGGGTCAGCTAAGGTTAGGTAGAGAGAAAGATAATTGCCCAATTCAGCATCTTTTCCATTGGGATATAGTTTTATGTTCCTATAGAAAAACAATGACAAATTAGGAAAATTTGTTGAAATGTCTTGCATTTGGTGCTGTCAATGTCAAAGCAAAACTTCAAGTTAGGTTGCTTTGGAAGCAAAGATCCTTTGTGTCAATTAGGACATGTTTGGTTTTCAGTTCCAAAGTCTCTTTCAAAAACCAAAACTGAGGAAGTTCCCTGTCTAATTTTCAGTTGAATTTGGTTATCAACTGAGTTTTGTCTCAATTTTGCCTCAGACATTAAATCTAAACAGGTACTTAACCTGTTAAGTTTGGTGCATATCAATTTAGATATTCTTTTTGCCTCAAATTGGAGTTCACTGATGAAGTTCAGAAAGAAAAAAAAAACAGAATTGTTAACTTTACCACTTGTAGTTTCCAGCATTGAATGGTTTAGAATCACAAAATTCTGAATCCAACTTTGAGAGGTTGTCAAACTCATACATGTGTTTGTATGTGATGGAATCCTTCATCATCACCAAACATTCTCCTTTTCCTGTGTTTCTTTCTTTGCAAACAAACACTTCTGCTCCAAAAGCACACGTGTCATCCACCAGATAACCTTTGGAGACAAGGTTGAAGTCTCTGAGAGGAATAAATTGATCAATTCCCCATTCAGCCTTCATTTTGTGAAATCTCCTTTCCTTTCCCACAGTATCTATTAAATGCAGTGTACAGAGACATAAGATTGAACAATCTTAGAACAGCAAAATCCTTTTCCAAACTCAAAATGCAAACAACAATTCGGATCAACTTTTTCATGAAACAAATTAAGAGAATTTTCTTTTACAAATTAAACTCAGCTTATGTTTCTAAATATGACTCGATTTATCAGTCATTGATAAGCAAATGCAATAAAACAAACAGTTGGAAGACTAAAATGGATACCCTGCACAACTAGGTAGTTGTCGTTGTTCTGATCATGCAAAAAGAATCGAAAATTGACATAGATTTCCCAACCATGATTAAGTGAACTTGTGTCATCCAAAGCCAAGTAGAGTGAAATATGTTCCCTTATATTCTTGCTCTTGTTCCCACCAGGGTACAGAACTAACTTCCTACAAGGTGTAATTATAAGCTAAATTCATCATTTCATTATGATTGTTTTCTACAGGAACATGTAAATGAGTACCATTTATAGCCTCCAGCTTCAAAAGTCTCTGATTCGTATCTCTCAATAGAATTCTTCACAAGAAGTGAAAATGACTGTACTTTCAATACGTAATGAGTTGGTGGAGAATTTACAGTAGATCGTGGAGTGGCTGAGGAATGACATGAAACAAGCATAACAGGTTGTTATTCTACCTATATCAACTGTGTATAAAAGATAATTGTGTTTGTGAATTTTGCATTTGCATGTTGCATAGATGCATGTAGGGTACCTAAATAATTATGCAGACAAACATGAAAAGAAACATTGTATAAGATTTTTGCTGAAAAAAAAGGAAAGGACACAAACCATCTTGAGCAGCCATATTTGGATATAAAGTATGGTAATGAGATGAGAAGTGTTTTGAAGTATTTGAAGTGTGTGGTATCCTTTTCTTGAAGAAAGTTGTTGTTAATGGTGGGAAGAAGGCATAGATTCTGTAGTTTTAGCATGACTAAAAGGCAACCTTTTAAGGATTTATGTATACTCTCATGCGTTAGGTCTAAGGAAGGAATTTCACCGACAATAAAAAATACTAATGAAATCTGAGCATAATCACATAAGGAATTAATATCACTCTCGATCTAAAACATTAAAACAACGAATTTATGAGTCTTTATCTTTATATAATATTCTACTTCTCATTTTTAATCAATATGAAACTTAGACTTACACTTGAATTCTTGATCCTTTGTTACAAAGGATTCATTTCAAGCAAAAGGATATTCTTTGCTTCAGACTCTGTATGAAGGAATTATATCTTTAAGAATCACATGACTTTTTCTTTGGTACCAAATGTGTACTGGTTGTCTTTTTTGATCCAGCAAAAAGATCACGTACTTTTTAAATCTTAATTTCGGAGAGAACGGATTTTTTTGGATTAAATATTTATGTAGTTTCTAAATTTGTACACCAAATTGTAATTTGTTAATATTTTAAACTTTTATACATTTTCTTCTCTAAATTTTAAAAGTTAATAAATATAATTATCTTAATTCTTATTTTATTTTACACATCAAACCATATTTGATCTTTATGTTTAAGTTGTTTATATTATTTAATTTAAATATGAGTTAAGAAACTTTTTAACATGTCAAAACTATTTAACATAATTAGATTAATAAAATTATATTTATTTATTTTTAAAGTTTAATATTTCCAAATTTCAATACCAAAATGTAGAATATAGACTAAAATACATGTTTAATTTTTTTATTATGTTAATATGGTAAAATTTGTAGAAAATATTAATTTTACTAAATAGAAAAAACGACGTGGTATTCTTAAGAGAGTTTAAAACATATATATAAAATAAGAATAATTTTTTTGAAAGTGTAGAAAACATAATAAAAAAATTAAGTTTGTTGTATATATACACCAGTAGAAACATATATATTATATATTTAAAGTGGAAAGATAATTATTTTAGTTTAAAAACGTTTACTTAAAGAATAAAATTGAAAAAATAAATACATTTAAATTAACAGTTACTTACAGGTAAAGCTAAATATACTAAGGTAATTATTTTAGTTTAAAAGAAAACTATAACTAAGGGTAGTGTGTTTAGCAAAATAAGTAGTGGAAATAACAGGGTGATTAAGGGATTTATATTTTGGGCTTACATTTTTGCAGCAACCCATCCCAGACCGTTAAAATTTAGCTTTGTTTTATTGCACTTACATGATTATTACCTGCACATATATACTAAAAGAAAAAATATATATTAAAATACCTTATCTTGCTGCACTACGTCATAGTGATCCTCACTCTTTGAAAAAAAAAAAGTGAATAAATTAGTGAGTTTAGTGGAATGTTTCCAATAAAATATTATATATGTTTTAAAAAATTTATTCTAAAATTTTTGTTCAGAAAATTTTGTTTCATAATGCATCTTATATATTTTGAACACCATCTCATATATTGTGAAAAATCTATTCTGAAAAACTCATTAAAATATATTTTAGGGTTAAATATGTTTTTGTCCCTCAAGTTGTAATGAATTTTGAAATTAGTTTCTCTTCGAAACTTTATATCAATTTAGTCATTCATTTTTAGAAATGTATGGATTTTGTCTTTCTTCCCAAATTTTATTAAGTTTATTTGATATTTTAAACGCATTTTATGATAATATTTGATTTAACATTGAAGTAAAAATGTGTCAAACGTATAAACAATTCAAATACTATCATGAAATATGTTTGAAACATCAGCTAAACTTAATAAAATTTGATTAAAATGACTAAATTCATATATTTTTAAAGCTGAAGGACTAAATTAGTCAAAAAATTTGAAGAATGACTAGTTCCAAATTTCACTGAAATTTAAGGGACTAAAAACATATTTAACTCTATATTTTATATGTTATGGAAAGTCTATCTTGAAAATCATGTCCTGAAAATCATATTCTCAAAATTTTTGAAATGTTTTTTTCTGAATTTTTCTCAAAACAAATAGCTTAGAAGTCAACTTTTATGAAGACTATAATTTCAAAAAATATAGGGGTGGACTTAAAAATTTTGAGCTGCCAAGAGAAAAAGGTTGAAAAAGTATATGACTAAATTTGGGTTGAGGCCAAACCATGGTCAATTCAACTGAATTCAGCCAAAATTCGATCGAGTCCGACTCGGTTGAATACGATTGAATTTTGGTCAGAACTAATTCAATCAAATTTGGTCGGGGTTTTCTTAATCGAATTTCGACTAGGGCTAACTTGGTCGAGTACCAGTCAAGACCAACTCATCTTAACTTTCGACTTGAATTGACTTATCTCAACTTTCGATTTGGACTAGTTTATCTTGACATTCAGTTCAACCTAACTAAAAATTTAGATTAAAAATTTGATTAAATGTTTTAGATTTTCCATAATTAAAAATATGGATTCAAATAATGGATATACAATTCAAAAAATATATAAAATATAAATAAAATTGGAATCAATATTGAATAAAATGAAGTAGATCCAAGCAAAACTGATGTAATTAATTTATTTTTTTTTGTCTATCCCTACTTTCCATCTTGCTTTGACCATGTAATTTAAAAGTTAAAAATGATTTTCAAATTATATAATTTAAAACTATTCTTTAGTTTTGGATTATAAAATCAGAAGACATTTTGTTAACTTCTAAATTATATAATACGAATTAAAAAATACTAAGAGAAAAACTTTCCGTTACAAAGTCAAAAAGTCATTCGATTTCCACATTACATAATAAAAATCTATTTTTAATTTTTAGATTACATAATCATAAAGTTATTTAAACTTTTGAATTGTTAAATTTTAAATACATTGTTAACTTCTGAATTTTACAATTCAAAATTTTTGTAAAAAAATAAATAACTTCCAAATCATAAAATCGAAAATCACCCATAATTTTTATATTTTACAATAAAAAAATAAAATTTGAACTTCCTCCTTTGCTTAAGTCTGACGATGTTTTATTTATTAATATTGATTTGGGAGGATAAGGACAAGGACAAAATAAATTTGAGTGGATTAGAAAATGAAGTTTTGTTTTTAAGGGTGAATTTGAGATAATGAATTTAAGTAGATTCGAAAGGAAAAAGTGAATTGAAATAATGAATTTAAGTATATTTGAAAGAGAATGAGAGTTGAAAGTTTAATTGTTTGGATTAAGAAAAAAATGGTAAAATTTAAGATAATGAGATGAAAATTTATAAAAATTTGTGAGTGATATGATGAATATAATAGATTAAATATAATGATTTAATTGATAAAAATATAAGATTACCATTTTACTCTTATATATAAATGTAATTTAACTTATATTATAAATAATGTAAATTATACTATAATGAAATATGAGTAATTATTTAAATTGAAAGAAATTAATATTGATAAAAATATATTAAATTAAAAATATAATAAATTTTGGGTATTAATTTAAATAAACTGAAGTAAGAATTTCACATTATAAAATTATTTTAAATTGAGATTTGTTTATTTAGAATTAATACAAATTCAATTGGGTAGTTTTGCTATAAACATTTATATATTGATGAAAATAATTTAAATAAAATTGTCCATATTAAAAATTGATAACAAACATTTGTTGTGTGATGCTCAAATAACACTCCAAAGTACTATATCTATTAATTTATAATATTTTAACAAGAAATGTGTTACCAAATTTAACCTAAACGTAAATATGATTTTTAACTAATTAAAAATCAACTAATCTACCATTCACGTAAAACACTAACAAATTACAATTTTAATAATTAAAATTTTTATAATTAATATTATTTCATATAATCAGGTAAAAAAATATTTAAAATTAAAATTTGTTATAAAAGTGAGAAATAAAAAAGTAAACAAAAAAAAAACAATAATAAAATGGTAATTGGATAGAAAATGAACAAACTTTCCACTCAAATCTCCTCACCTAAGAGAAGATCATTCTCTCTTCAACTCCTCCAAATTCATCCTTGCAAATTATCCTAAACTACTTTATACTAATACGATAGACACCTACATTTTCATCTTCTGCTACTGTAAATTGATAAAAACAAACAGAGAGACTAAGAAATTTAGAGGTGTAAGTGAGTAGATTTAGAAGTTAAATTTGTAAGTGATTTGATTGATATGATATATTAAAGATTAAGTTTAATGGAAAGAAAAATAAATTTACAAAATTTTTTCTTAATGTTGAAAGTAATCTAAAATTATATTTAGATGATTTGTATTTATTTTATAAAAAATATTCAATGAATAAATTGAAAAAAAATTATTTCAATAAAAACATAATAAAATACAATATATTTACATCTTGAATTATTTTTGGTAAATAATTTAGAAATTCAGGATATTAATTGTTATTGTAAACATATTTTTAAAAACCATATTTTTATATTATTATCATAATTAGGAATCTTACACAAATCACCTTAAAATCATTGCATATGAGAGAGATGAGAAAATAATGTAATCTCTTAATTCTTTGATTATCCTCTCTCTTAAATTCCTACAAATAAACACTTCAAACATCATCAAATCATTTATCTTTCTAAATAATAAATAATAAATATTCTAAAAAAAATCCGGTCTATAGAGAAGATCGCTTACATAGATTTGTACAAAAAAATGAATTTTGTGTAAATATTTGCAGGATTCAGCCATATTTTTTTTGAAAGATTTAACATGAAGGTGTGCATTTCGGAATTATTTGGAAGATTTATGAAGTTCAACTTTAATTTTGTAATATATATATATATATATATATATATATATATATATATATTAAAAAAAATATTATATTATATTATTAATAATATATTAATTTTGCCTACCATATCATTTCTATTTACTCACTTTATCTCCAAATCCATTAAAAAAATCAACTAAAATTCAATGTAACCAAATCCATACAAATTCATTCAATTTTTTTTTTCAAATTCACTCCCTCTAATAAACACTTCGTAAGATTCGGTTTGGGTGATGAATTAGGAACATGTAGGTGCTGAAGTGGCAACATAAAGCGTGGATTCTGCTGCATCATCTTTCATAATCTCCACAAACAACACTTGCCATAAATCAAAGACTTGATGTTGAAGTTTCTCACTTCACACCTCAAGTGCATATTAATTAAGTTTGAAATCAAATATAAATAAATACAAATTTACCCATCTCAATATAAATATACAATTGACTATATTTTTTAATCATAAAGAAATACTTTTTACTAACTAATTGCTATATTTTCTGTATTTTTTATTTATTAAGACGTCTATTCGCGAATACATGAATCACCCATTGTAAAATATAATATAGAGAGAAACTTGTTAAAAGTATAAACCACATTCACTAATAAAAAGTTTAATAAAAAATAATGTTCTTAATTATAACAACAATCACTTAAAACTGTTTAAATCTAAGTAATTAAAAAAAAAAATTCAAACTTTTACTTTATTATTTTAAATATTTTTTTTTGTCACAATAAATAAATTATTATGATTAATATTTTTATCTATAACTATATATAAAGGGGATTCCCTCTTTTGTGTCCACATTTCATAATTCCAACTTTACCCTTTATAATTTAATTATTTATTAAATTTTTAAAAATTAACGGTTATTTTTATAAGTTT
>Ga0214545_1005070_pt1 | contig 24141 bp, 13 predicted proteins | sample CNSS4metaG_FD_160064 | JGI IMG/M metagenome (GOLD analysis project Ga0214545, IMG submission 160064) | Root nodule microbial communities from cowpea collected in UCLA plant growth center, Los Angeles, California, USA - CNSS4 | ecosystem: Host-associated > Plants > Roots > Nodule | place: USA...
TTTTTTGTGGGAGACACTGCAGGGAGACCTCTGGGGCCCGCCTTGTGAATACAAAACGAGGGCTATGAAATTTTTTGAAGAACTTAGCTTCTCGGGTCGACAAAATTTATTTGGACTCTACTTGGATAAAAAAATTGTTTTCTTAGCTGTTGTCTTTGTTTGAGCTGCAAAAGACAATACTCAAATTCTTTTCAAGTATTTTTTGATTGCGATTGCCGGTTTGATTGTTTACAAACTAGAAGATACCTTGGCACTCGTGACTAGAAGTAGATTAATTTTTGTTTTCAATATATACTAGTTTAAAAAGAGAAGAAATACATATATGTGATATAAGAGTTTAAAAAATAAAGTTATAAAAGCACTACTGCTTTTGTTATTATTTTAATAAACAATATACCAATAATATCATAATTTTAGTTATCCAAAGTTTGAGGTCCCTTGTTTATGCATCGTGATTGCATTTAATGCATTTAGGAATTGCGTTGTAAGTTGCAAACGAAGCGTAGCTAGCTTTCCCGTGACGCTCTTTGCACAAGGAAACTTCTTTAGTTCTCTTTATTTATCCATTGTTTTATGTTAGGAAGAGAAAAGTGGTTAATAAGAAAGAAGGTAGAAAAAGAAAGAGTGAAAGATTTGAGCGCAGCGGATCCTAACAATTTTTGTCTGTGCATGTGTTCAGATTACTTACAGCATACCCTTTGCTCTGGCATCAATATTCTCCACCACCTCAGGAGCAGGCCAAGGTAAAGACGATAATCATAATCACCTAGTTAAGCAATTTGAGTGCATAATCAGTGAATGTTTAACGCCTTGTGTTGCATTAAAATTTCAGGATTATCTCTGGGAGTCCTCAATCTTGCAATCGTCGTACCACAGGTTTCAATTAATTCATTTCATCTTACTCTCCACTCAATTACTCCATTGTGTTGTGAATTACTGTTACTAACTATTTGCACGTGTATGTGTATAGATGGTGGTGTCTGTGATCAGTGGACAATGGGATAAACTATTTGGCGGCGGTAACTTGCCGGCGTTTGTATTGGGTGCGGTGGCGGCTGCGGCCAGTGGCATTCTATCCGTAATCCTGCTGCCATCTCCACCGCCGGATCTGGCGAAAGCTGCAACCGCAGCAGGGGGAGGGTTCCATTAATGAGTCGATGATGTTCGTGTTTTTGTCGAAAAAGGAGGACGTACGGTTTGTTTTTTTTTGTTTGAAGCCGTCAGTATAAGGCTTTTTTAGGTCCCAAAAAATGCATGCTACAATTGGCGCTGTGATGTGGTGGCATGAATGACTAATAACAGTCATTTTAATTGTAAAGCTTGATGAGGTGGGTGTACATAACCCTGTCCTAATTTATATGGTAGTTGGTAACTGTGGGTTGTGAGGGGAATGTAGTGATTCCAGGCTACACCACTTTCCTCTTCCCCCACTTACCTTTCCATTCTCTTCTTCTCCACTCCACCCATTACTATAATAATAACATTCTCTCTTATCTCCATCATAACCCAAAGGGATCACTTCTCCTCTCTCTTTTCTCCTTAAATTTTACGCTCAAAACTTAAGATCTATTATGACTTAATTAATTTGGCCCATCTCAGTTATCCATGGATAAAAAATTCTTGGGAAATGGTTAACTCGCAGGCTTCTTGATTACCAAATATGGGATAAGCTTGTGAAAGTAAATTGTGGAGGCAAACATTCTAACTTAGTCTGTAAATATACTTATTTTCCAAAATGTTGTGGTTTTGGCATTTTGAGAACACATCTACCTGTCTCACCAGAAATTATTACTTTGATTACAACATGGAGTTCATGAGAATCACTGCCATGTTTTTTAGTTGGGGGGGACGTAGCAAGGGACCAACCACCAGCAGCGATCAAGTTGCTAAATTAGGTGCGATGATCGGTGAGAATAAAAAAAATTGTTAACGAAGCAAGACTGAAAATAAAGGTTTCTACTTCCATCTCACGGCAGTGATGATGCCTGAACTTGACAGAACAAGAGAGATTAACAAATATTACTCCCACATCGTAATTGATGTTGTTGGTTCGAGGACTTCACTCATTGTGCTGCTGAGATCACTCACTCCAACTTCCGTAAACTCGTTGCTTATATTTTTCAATCGTCACTTTCTATTTATGAAACTCAGCCAAGTTCCGTATCATCACTTTCCAGCATTCCATAAATGAAATTTACTTTACTGATTTCTATAAGTTCAAATATTGAATTTTTATTTTTTATTACTTCAAACTAGAAAGCCAATGCATGAAACTTATCCAGAAATTAAGATATACATATTTTTTTCACCATCCTCGTTTGCTTCACGTTTTCTCCTTTTGTCTATTCCTTTTCGGTTAAAATAGTTCCATGACATGGTTTTCAATTCACCTCCCTAAAGAAAAATTAATGATACTTTATGTAAACTAACGCTCTCTGCCAAATTAAGCTAATAATTCAGTTCAATGAAGATATACCAACACTACACAGTTTCGTTTTTAGCTTACTTCAATTTCGTAAGTAAGTTTAAAATAAACTGGTATTACATCTTCCTACAATTCCATCCTAATTTAATTCAAAATCTGAAATTCACATCTGTTTTAGTGGCTATTGTTTTCATAATTCTCTCTTTTACTATAATAATAATTGTTACGAATTCGTTTAACATATATGAAGTTGGAATTCACCATCTTCTAACCCTTTTAAAATGTAATACCACCTTAGTAGTCTCATTCACTCTGGTCGATTTCGTGGCATTAACCATCGTCCAATAATTTAACTTTAAAACTATATCCATGGATGTAATATTGGAATAAGACACTTGTACCGAAAAGATAAAAAGTAGAAGATAAAATATTTTATATAACATTAATTGGTTTTTAAGTCTAAATAAATAGGATCTTATACAATATGTCAAATATTTAAATAATGCAGTTTATTACAACCACATATCTGCCAAAAGAGGCAGCGTGACAACGTTGTGGTCCCAAAAGTTACCGTAGTGATTTTATTTCAAACATAAAAGTGATAAAGTATAAGTAAGTTGAAAAGTTAATGATTTTGTTAGAAATGAAAGTCAAAAAAGTGAAAAACGAATAGATATTTCTCTTCTTTTTTTTTTTTTTGGTTATAAAACTAATATCACACAGAAAAGGAAGCAGCTATGTATGTGTCTTGAAACTTCTCATTGTCCTATCCTTGTGAATTGCAAAAGTGTAGATTGTCACACTTGATTTATATAACTATTGTGAATGAACTACCAAATTAAGGTGAACCCCCCACAATGGCATCTGATTCCATTTTCAACTCTTCTTTGTTGCTCAATTTCTTCCACCCCTCCTTTTCCAATAAGTATCCCCTTCATTGGTTTATGGTAAAGAAATATTATTCAATTTTATTAATTTTGAGAAAATTTGTAATGAATTAGTATATTTTTTGGATTAAATATATTTTTTATTCCTTAACTTTCAGTTAAAATTGGAATAAGTCTCTCTTCGATTTGAAACTTTGGTTCAGTTTAATCTTTCAACTTTAGACCTAAGTGGATTTACCCATTTTAACTAATTTTTTTTTAAGTTTATTTGACGTTTCAAATATCGTTCATGATAGTATTTGAGTTGTTTACACCGTTTAACATATTTTTACTTAAATGTTATCTAAGAAACTATCATAAAACGTGTTCGAAACGTTAAATAAACTTAACAAAAATGTTGGTTAAAATGACTAAATTTATGCAGTTCTAAAGTTAAGGAACTAAATTGCATTAAAGTTTCAAAAAGGGACTAATTCCAATTTTTACTAAAAATTAAGGGATAAAAAACATATTTAACATTTTTTTTTTATCTCAACCAAATAGGCTATCATTGTAAACCACAATTTTATATTTAACCTTTTTACACTAGTATGCTAGTCAAACATTATATTATTTATTCTTTTAATTTAAGTAGAATTAGATACGCATATATTATTCTTTTCATTTGTAACTGAACAACAAGTTATTGATATGCCTTTTCAACCATAAATAAAGATGTCAATTAGCAAAGGAGCCTATTGTTTCTAGTTTCAAGTTTCAAGTTTATTGTTTTGTCTGGGCCATGTTTTCTTCCGGTGTTTTTCTTTACCATCCATGTAGGCTTATCATCTAGGATTTTTCTTTCTGCACTCCATAACATAAAAAATAGCCACATATTCCTGTTATAATATTTTATAATCAATTTGAAACATGTAAGTTAAGAGACTTCCATCCAAAATATTTTTATTATATAATCTAAAATTATATTCCACATTATAATCATAGAAAAGGATTTTTGACAAAATTTTAACAATGTCTATATGGCAGCACTCAATTGGGTTAATATTTTATTCATAAATAAGTTATCATGGCTTGGAAGGAGAAGAGAAAAGTTTGGTAGAAATTACGTCAAAATTTGTTAACAAAAGCTTTGTGAAAGTATCAAAATCTTTTAAAATTATATTTTAGGTTATATAAATTAAAATATGTAATAACAACAAACCATTTATATTATGAGTGAGCAAAAGAGAATACCGGAACGGAGAAAGAAATAGACTTATCCATTGTACCCAAATTAAAGAGAATTTTAATTTTATCCTTTTTGGATTGTAAAATTTAGAAGTAAAAAAATATTTTTAGACTCTGTAATCTAAAATTTTAGAAAGTTTTTTTTTTTTTAAGAGACTGTAAGCTTGAATAATTTGTATTATATGGAAGACAAATGACTTAATTCGAACTTTTTTTTTCTTAATATTTTTGGTTTTCTGACTTTTAAATTATGTAATTTAAAAGTTGTTTTTAGTTTTCAGATTATACAATCTGAAAATTATTTTTAGCTTTCAAATTATATAATTTAAATAATTTTTGAATTATACAATCTAAAATTTAATTGTTACTTTCTGATTATACAATTCGAAAATGATAAAATAGAAATTTCTTTAAAATGGAGTGCGAATAAAAGATATGGAGGTACAGAAGAAACTGCCTCGTATGCGTTACATTTCTTATCAAAATATTTAATTAGTTACCATATCAAATGATTTAAAAAAGTAACGTTTTTCAGTTTGTGAAAGTTAATTTTGTATCTCTTGTACTAGAATATTTATGTAAAATACTTGGCTTAACATTGCTCTTAAAAATTATTGCGTGTTTATTTTTAAAAGGTAAACCGATCAGAAGAAACCCACTTTTCCAATTTTAAATGACCAAAAAACTAAGATATTCTTTTGGTAAAGTACAAAACTTCTGAGAATTTAATAATAAATAATAATAACAGTGTCACTTTGAAAGAGATTTCTCCTATATCAATTCACACGGAGGTCATGGATAAATCCATTTCACCCATTTCTGAATGTGCAAGTTAAAATGTAAAATCCAACCAGACCTACTAAAAGGACGAAACCAGTTTGAAAAGTAGTATAATACTATTAACACAACGACTGAAAAATTCACCAAACCTATTCATAGGATTCATAGAAACGTGAGACTTAAGAAGAAGAAGAAGAAACAACTGATATGTGATCGTTTACTTCGACCCAGTCATTCTCATGTCTTCTCTCTCTCCAAAAGAGGGATAGAACCACCATGCCAGTTCCTCCCAAACCCATCAACACCTTCACCATAACTATCATGCTCACCTTCACCTTTTTCCTCCTCTTCTTCTCCGGCTTCCTCCAATTCCCCTCCGCCGCCACCTCTTTCCCTCCCGTCACCCGCTCCATCTCGCCGCAGCCTGCTCAACCCTTCACTGATCTGGTGGGGGCCTTCAGGAAATGGGACTCGCAAGTGGGTTGCGCACGCTTCAAAGAGAAACCAAACGGGGTGCCCTTAAACCAGTCAAAGGTCGCATCTTTGCAGGAGATTGGAAACTGTGCGGGGTTGAAACTGAACCATGTCAGTGTCTTGGTTAAAGGGTGGACTTGGATTCCTGATAACTTGGATAACTTGTATTCGTGCACTTGTGGGTTGAGCTGCTTGTGGTCCAAATCGCCTGTTCTCGCCGACAAGCCTGATGCCTTGCTGTTTGAAACGACCACGCCTCCGGTTCAGGTGGGTTTCTCCTTCTAATGGTTGTTTGGAATGGGTGTGAGTGCAAGTGGATGTACCAGTTTCGTTTGCAAAATTGCATTTTTGATTGGAAAACGATAAATGTACTAAGGAAATGAATGATGTTTTATCTGGGTGATAATACCCTGCCATTACTGAGAGGTCGATTTATGATCCTTGCTTTGTGGCTGTCTCTTTTGAAGCTTGGTTGTCATTTATTATTTTTTTACTAGTGGATCAATAGATAGGGATAATTTCCTACGATCTATCTTGGATTGCTGTTGAAGATTGGATCTTGGAGTAGATCTATCACATTTGGTGTGTTACAATGCTTACATACAAGGACATTTTAACAATTCACGACTGAATTTTCTAGCTTCGCAAGCCGCATTGAGTGTCACTTAAATTGATCTGATTTTTGGTAGTTATGAGAACATATGAGGAACATTGTTTCATTCTTATTAATCAGAGGAAGTGATTATATTACAACTACAACTCATTATGATTTGAGATTTATTGCCTTGGTGTCTGGTGTAAGAGTGGAAGTCACGGGAAGCTGTGAAAGCAATAACGATATTTATCCTTTTCAGCAGATACTAAATCCATGTCTTGGACTTTTTCTTCCCATTTTAATCTTTGGTCAATAACTTGGATGAAATAACATTGCAATTTGAAAGGTTCTTTCCTTAGTCGTGCCTTCGCATCGCACCTTGAAATAACTTGGTGTTAGAATACGAAGTCTGACGCTATGCAATGAAAATCTAAGACTGAGAATCTAAGATTAATGAGAGCACATATCCCAATTATGTTCACTGTTCAATTCTATCACAAATAAACTCTACCCTACTTTGAAACAAACAAGTCTTTCTGTTATCAGATTTTCTAGGCAGGGTTATATGGAAGTTTGACGTGGTTCTTGTATGTAGATTAGGTTAATAGATCTTGAATTTGAAATTTTGTGTGAAACATCAAAAACTATGTTGAAGTCACTTTTTGTTGAACTTAAGCTATAGACATCTGGCAAAATGATTTCCTGGCAAGAACAATTTGCTAGTGTAGGATATGAGGACATCATTTATTCATCATGATTTGGTGTAGTTGTTCAAGAAAATTTCCTAATTGTTTGCTGTGTTGGAATACACTTTATTTGGGAATGTTGGATAGAGGTAAAATTAGCTAATAATAGCAAAACAGCTCCTTTTCTTCTATACAAAACGGCTACATTTTCGTTTTTGTTCCTTTGTGTCTCTACCATTAAGGGGTTAATAATAGCAAGAAGAAGTTCTTCTTGATTCCTTGTACAACTTAACTCACTGCAACTATAGTTGATGGAAAATTCTTTTTGTGATTATATATTTCCTTTTATCAATTTGGGCTGTGGCTGGTTCCATTTTTCTTCAATATTTTTAACCGAGCTTGGTTTTAACTTATAGTTCTATTGTTCTGTTCTCAGGGATCAGATTCAAGTAAGTCAACAACTAAAATGCCTTTTGGTTGAGTTGTTTTAAAAGTATTCTAATTCATGAAACGTGATCCCTCCGTCTCAAAATACAAAATATAAACAAATTATAATATACACGAAACCACGCACAATTTATTTGGTGGTATCATGGTATGTATGTGATAATTATCTACACTGCCATATATAAATGAAGTCATGTATTCCTTTGACTCTTTAGGTGTTTAAAATCTGGTTAAAACATGGTTAAAGTTTCAACTATCTGTTCTGAGTTCTTAGCTTTATACATTGTCTTTGTGGAAGATCTTAATAAGAACTTATTTAAGCAGTTCAAAACATATAATTTGATATTGCATATTGCTTACTTGTTACGGTTTCTCTTTGTACTTCAGAGACACACAGGAGAACCGCTTCGTGTATATATGGATCTTGAAGCTGGTAGAAGAAGATCAGGTCAAGAAGATATATATATTAGTTATCATGCTGAAGATGATGTACAATCAACCTATGCCGGTGCACTCTTTCACAGTGGTCGAAACTATCACGTCTCCAGTGATAAAAACAGAGTAAGTAATTGATCAAGAACACATTATTCAATGACAGATAACAAAAGAGTGATTCATAGCAACCTAACCTCATTTATCATTTGTAGGATATACTTGTTTATTGGTCTTCATCACGTTGTCTTTCTCAAAGGAACGAACTTGCCAAGAAACTCCTGAACTTACTGCCGCATCATTCATTTGGCAAGTGCCTAAATAATGTTGGTGGTCTAGACGCTGCTCTTTCTCTTTATCCCGAATGTGCAAACGATGCCAATGTTACCCCAAAATGGTGGGATCATTTACATTGTGCCATGTCTCACTACAAGTTTGTTCTTGCCATTGAGAACACTTTTACTGAGAGTTATGTAACAGAGAAGTTATTCTATGCCTTGGACTCTGGTGCAGTTCCAATCTATTTTGGTGCACCAAATGTGATGGATTTCGTTCCTCCACATTCAATCATAGATGGTAGAAAATTCAAGTCATTGGAAGAGTTGGCCTCGTATGTGAAAGCAGTTGCTAACGACCCAGTAGCCTATGCAGAATACCATGCATGGAGAAGGTGTGGTGTGTTGGGAAACTATGGAAAAACCCGAGCCATGAGCCTTGACACATTGCCATGCCGGTTATGTGAGGCTGTTAGCAGAAGAGGTGGAAGAAATGCAAGAAGATAGGTTAAGATTTTGGCTCTGCTTCAGAGAAATAGATACATTGGATTTAGGCTTGTTACTTGTATAGAGGCACATTGCTTGTTTGTCTGAGCTAAGTAACATTGAACTATAAAGGAAACAAATTCAGAAAGGCTTAGCACACATGATGATGAAAAATAGTATGAATTACATTCCGCTTTGATTAGGTTAATTTATGAACTGATTTTAAAAAAAATATATATATATATATATATATATATATATATATATGTAAATGTAAATTGATTAGGTTAATATCTATAACTATATATAAAGGGGATTCCCTCCTTTGTGTCCACATTTCATAATTCCAACTTTACCCTTTACAATTTAATTATTTATTAATTTTTTAAAAATTAACGGTTAATTTTACAAGTTTTTATAAAACTATTTACTTATCTCTTTTTTCTTTTTTCTCCCACTATTCATCAACAGTTATTTTTTTCATATTTTCGCAATACATTTCACTTTAATTTTTATAAATATATTTTTAATTTTGTTCATTAACTTAATAACATTACAATATCATCAATTATAAATATAATTCAAAAAATGCCTACACACAGGCGCGATAGCGCCTGTGTTTATCCTAGTTATTATAAATATTCTTCTTCTTCTTGTTGTATTAGAAAAAAACGACGAAAGTATTAAGTTGCAAATAGAAATTATAAATATAATGGAGGAAAAAAGAGAGAAATATGCAACCGTTTTATACAAAATATTTCAAAATAACAGTTATTTCTAAAAATCAGTTAATAATTATATCTTTTAAAAATCAGTTAATAATTATATTATTTTTGAAATCTGTTAATAAATGAGAATAAACATATGTACAGAGAAGTCTCTTATATATCAGTATGGCTATAAAAATAAATATATTTTTTTAAATTTCATTTACAAAACAATCGACAATTTTGTTTTAAAACCAAAAAAAAAAACGATAACCTTTAAAATAATTTTAGAAAAAGAAAAGAACAGAGATAGAAGCGGAAGAGGTGACGTGGATGGAGTGACATGACAATGAAGATAGTTGAAAAAGGGTGAAGAATCTACCCGAACGCATGCCATTATATAAGACTGGGTAGCGAATGTGAAGTGGTTTCAGAGTATTTAAACATAAGAAAGCCCATTTGATGAGAGTGGCTTTGAAAAGTGCCACAAGGTTTCTTGTGGCGCATCCCGTATCCGATTTGAGTGTCAGGGGTTTTTCACTCTCACAGTCGCATAAATTAACTCCAACCGTTGTTCTTCCTCTCCACTCTCACCGTCCCGCCAAAACCCTCGTTCGAATCGCCACGCCGTCGTTTCGGAGTTGCGGTTGCGCACCAATGTCTACGGTTCAGGTTCGTGACAGAATTGACCTCTCTGATACCGAGAGAAGCATCTTCGATAGGCTTCTCGCCACTCTTCGCCACTTCCACCTCCAAACTCAGCTCCGAGTCGCCGGTGGCTGGGTTCGCGACAAGGTCACACACTTATTATTTTTTAGCCCTAATTCCTTCCTTGTTATTCTTTTTGTCCTCTTTTGATTTGTTCTGTTCTGCAGCTTCTGGGAAAAGAGTGCTATGACATCGATATCGCTCTGGACGATATGATGGGAACTGAGTTTGTGGACAAGGTTAGGGAGTACTTGTTGTCCATCGGCGAAGATGCACAGGGAGTTTGTGTCATTGAGAGGTATTTTTTTTAGTTTATTTTTCCTTTTGTGTTTTCTTTACGGGTCTTGTTGCTGAACAGGGTTGTAATTGTCAAATACTAACTACTAACTGCGTGTTCAATACTCGTTACTGAAGATTATACGGATGAATTGTGAACTGAAATGAAGTAATGACGTGTTTATATATTGTATTAGATAATTGAGGTCTAATTCGAGGAAATCACTGCACGGTTTTCAATTTTTTTTTCTTCCAAACTATTTCGCAGTATGCATAATTAATTTAGTCCTAACATTGTAAGTGAGAAAGTTGAGTTTAATGTTCAGATTTTTAATTTATTGTGTATGGATGTGATTAACTGGAGGACAAGTCAGGAAGCAACTTTACACATTTTTTGTGCAAGTTTGGCAACTTCTCTCTCTCTCTCTCTCTCTCTCTGTGTATAGGTGTTTACTTTTAGTTGCCTTTTTTTGTAAAGCTTTATTTATTATTATCCTTTCTTTTTGCAGCAATCCTGACCAGTCCAAACATTTGGAAACAGCCAGGATGCGTTTGTTTGATATGTGGATTGATTTTGTTAACCTACGTAGTGAAGAATACACTGAGAATAGCCGCATTCCTTCTAAGGTATATAATTGCCCGGTCTTTTGTTTGGAAACAAATTTATCTGTTCTGCTGTGGTTGCATATTTGCATTTTTTTTTTGTTTTTTTTCTAAATTTCTTTATTAATTTTTTCTTTGGTTCAGTTTGGTCATTTAAAAGAGACATTTTTCCAATTTCTTTTAAGTTGGAATCGCATTCATGCATTCTCATAATTAGTTAAATTGCTTTAGAAAGTAGACAAATGATTATTGTTAAGGTACAATTAATCTATATGTTGCACTTCTATTGATATTTAAGAAAATTTTATGGTAAGATGAACATGTATTTGCCATTTGGAGTGTTTGGTTGCCCTTTCCATATCCTTGTCAAATTCAACGGAATAAAGAATGCTTCATGTCTAACAGCAAAGATTTGGAACAGCAGAAGAGGATGCATATAGGAGAGATTTGACAATTAACAGGTATTTCTATGCACTTTTTTAATAAAACCTATCATTAGATAAAACAGAGAAAGAAGTACAAAACTGGGAGAAATTAAAAAAATAAAAATCTGCTTAAATTTTGATCATTTGTGTCTGTATAATGAAACAGTTAATAATTATGCTGGTAAACTTTTTTTTTTCTATATGTTGGTTTGAGTTTTCTTGTCCTTTTGTACTCATTTTACAAGATAGTTTCATTAATTGATTCAGTTGTGCATGGCAGCTTATTCTACAATATCAACACTGACTCAGTTGAAGATTTCACTAAGAGAGGTTAGAATGGATCTTTACTGAACAAGGATTTTGTGAGCTACTTTTTTGCCCATCTAATAATCTGTTTGACACTTTGCAGGGATCCTGGATCTTAAGTCTGGAAAGATTGTGACACCTTTACCTCCAAAAGCCACATTTCTTGATGACCCATTGCGAGTTCTTCGAGCCATTAGATTTGGTATTTTCTAATTTTCATGATCAATTTAATTTTGTATACCCTCTGAATCTTTTTTCCCTTGCTTTTTGGAAGCTAGAACTTGTTCTCCTGTTATATTGAAGAGACATTTTCATTACTTTTAGGTGCTAGATTTGAATTTACCCTAGATGAAGATCTGAAAGTAGCTGCTGCATGTGACGATGTGAAAGATGCTCTGGCTGCTAAAATTAGCAGAGAGCGCATTGGAACAGAGGTATGTTCTAACTCTTATTTACTCTTGTGTAATTACGTACCTTAGAATGTTATTTTAAAATCTGGAACGCTATTGGTGCTTCATATTATAAGGATGTACTTTTTATTTTTTGTCAGAATTGAAAATATTGCCATTCATTCTCTTTGGTCTATCTCTGTGTTTGTAGATTGATCTTATGATATCCGGAAATCAGCCTGTCAAAGCAATGACTTACATTTGTGATCTGACACTATTTTGGATTGTATTCAGTCTTCCTCCTGAATTTGAACCTGCTATTCCAGATGGATGTGAAAGGTATTGTTTGTAGATAGATTCAAAAAATTGTCTTGCGGGTTGAAAGTGCATAATGATTGCAAATCCATTAAATAATGACTATTTGATTTACATCTTATGTACAGATTAAGAATTGGCTTGATATTGTTACCCCTTTGTCAGAAAACAAAGAAGCAGTTTATAGAAAGATAAGAATCATCGATATTTGTGATGAATTTCACAATTGAAACAGTATACCTTTTGAGATGTGCACAAGTGTATCTACAGTTACGCACGCACTGAAGATATAATTATTTTTTCTTTTTTCTGTCCAACTAGTTATTGAATCCTCACGTATAATATGGATATTTCTATTTAGCCAATATATATAAAAAGGCTTGGGCAGACCTCACTTCATGAGATAGCTATGGCTACTTGGCCCCAAGGGCTGCAGGTTCCCCAATGCAATATGTAAATAAATCTTCCATTAGAAGAAATTTCCAGAGAGGGTAACAGACTAACCATCAAATTAACTCTTCAGAAAAAGATATAAAGGAAATGACAATGTAATGCAAATGTGAATGCACATGCTAAACATAAAGTGAATATCTCTGGTACTGTCCAATCCTGGTGTGAGGGGGGGGGGGTGAGGGGGGCGGTCTCCGAGATCTTATGTCAACTATAAATGTGGCTAAAATAAAGCTTATTAAAGCTCGGGTAATCTTGACCTCATGAGCTAGCTTTTGGGGGTTGACTTCAGCCCAGTAAGAGTATTGTGATTTTTATGATGCCATTAATCTTGTTAGGAAAACCTTGTTGAGCTTAGCTAGTATTGGCAATATACAACTAATAGTTGACCTAATTATTTGTATGAAGTAAGTGACTCTGGGTATATTATGTATTATATAGACCGTATATCAATTTGGTATTATTATTGGGAACATACTTTCTCTCATTTCTTTCTTCTCAATGTAAACCTTTTATAATTATGCTTTTTTTTTTACTATTCTCTTGCGTGATATTTCAGTGGTCATGCTGATCAATCATTTTTTAAATTTTTTCCAGGCTTTGCATTTCTTGCTTGGATACTGCTTGGAACCTTGTCGATTTACTTGGAGAGTCAACTTTCACTGTAAGTAATAAATGGAAGAGTGATCTTTGCCTTTTATTCTTTTGTTCCATTTATTCTTTTTGTAGTCAGAGTTGCATGGCTATTCCTGTATAACTTTGTGTTTGTTTAGCAGTGTACTACCTCTAGACTCAAATATAAGCAAAATTAATCATTTTCACTTTGATTAAGAAGAATAAAAGTTGGGTTAGTTTAATATTCTTGTTTAATAAGATAAAGAGGTACTTTTCTAAACTACCCTCCTTTGTATTTATTGAGAAGGATGTTTAGATTTAAAGATAACGGTAATTTTTAATAGTAGTATTCAATAGGACTTAGGGAGTTGATTTTTTTATTTTTAAGCTCACCTAACATTTACTTTTGTCTGTGAGTCCAGAGGAAGTATCTGATATGCTGATACACGTTTTCTCTGTATTTTAGGCTGAACAAAAAAGGTTAGCACTTTGTGCTGCTTTGTTTCTCCCTCTTAGAGATACCACTTACAGAGAAAAGAAAGCAAAGAAGGTACATACCCATTAATTTTTCTATATGCTAGTACTATTTGTGATTTGTCAATATTAAGCTGCAAGTATTTATGAGCTCTGGGATTTCAATTTGGTAGTTGAAACATCTAGGACAATATCTTGTGGTTTTGTATGCCAGTTATCAAAGGTTAATGGAAGAGTTGTTTGTATGCCATCTGTCCCAACTTCCAAACAGTTGGCAGACATTCTAACCAGTTGACTGTTTTAGCCTGATTCTGAATTTCTTGTAAGCAAGTCGAGGGGGAAGGTTGAGGAAGTTGTTAGGATATTTCAGAATAAATGAATCCTAGAACCCTTACAATAGATAAGATTAGTTTTTTTAGTGATTTTATCATTGTCTTTTCTGTTTAGTTGTTCCTGATATACCTTTATATTTTTTTATTTAATTTGAATTGTAGTCTGACTGGTTTGAAAATCTCAAACTAACTCTCCCTATAAATCAAAATCTCTGTAAATCTGAATGAACATGAAATAAAATTATCTTTCTTCTTCTAAACTAGAAAATAAGACAATATTGTGTTAGTGCCTGCATTACAGTTTGCAGGCACTTCTAACTTGAAAAAACATTTAAAAATAATTGTTTGAGTTGAGTTTAGCCAGTCAAGCCTTGATCTAAAATTTAGTTATTGTGTTGGAGCTCCTCAACTTGGACAATGTCTTGCACAGTTGTCTCAACTCCTCATCTTTTGGAGGGTGGAGACTAATATATCAGTTGCATCTGATCATTGTACCATGTGTCTATTCTTGCGATTGTATTTCAAATAAAATGTTGCTTCATAGCCTAATATTGGATTCTAAGTTATAGGTTCCTGTTGTCAATCATATTATCCGGGAGTCACTTAAACGAAAAGCTAAGGATGCGGAAATGGTCAGCTTTCATTCCTTTTAGCCTTCTTAAGATCCAAAGATGCATTATAACTTTTATAATTTAAATTATTTTTTGTATTATTGACTCTTGTTGATAATTTGTATTGATATTTGCATTTGTTCCTCAAAATATAGGTGCTTAACTTACACCAAGCATCACATAAATTCTTGTCGTTGTTCCCTTGTCTTACATCTGGTGAGGATGACCAAGTTGTCGATCATGATTGGATGGGAGACTTGGTTGATGTCCCTGTCTATTCTAGAGTCAGGGTACTGACAGGTATAGTTTTCTTGCTCTGCTACCAACCAAGGTTTTTTGTCTGCGGTATGCTGTTTTTTGGATTGTTAGAAATCTAGTATAAAAGCTCTTATGGTCCTTTACCTACCAGCTTAAGTGTTTTGGAATTGTTTGTCCATGACATGACATGGTAATCAGAGTGAACCTCTATGACCAAATGGTCTAGATTTTAATATTTGCCTTTCCCATTCTTCTAGTAAAAGAGTTGTCATTGTCCATAGTTGTTTAATGACAAGTAGCTATTGTTGTCATTAATCTTCATTTATAGTCTTTTCATGCTTACAGTGTGCTGCAGACTAGTTTTTCATGTTTCCGTATGCTGCAGTTTCAATTTTACTATTGGCTTTGCAGTAGAAAGTAGCTAAAGCCTACAACCCATATTTCCTTATATTTATTTTGCAGTCATACTTCTGTACCTTTTTTAGACACGAAAAGTTTTAAATTGTGTCAATAAAAGAAGGAAATAGAAGATTAGGGTTTTCCTTAAAATATCATGGCTGAGTTCAGTGTTGTGATTTTGCATTGTGATTCTTGCCTGCTCTTCCATGTGTTTGTATAGGAAATTAATGTAAGCTATTGTGCTTTATGAATTGTATTTATATAGCTGAACTTTTAATATTTTATTCATTTAGGGTTTCTCTTAAGAGAGCTTAAAGATTTTTGGCGAGTTGCACTGTTGATATCCACTATACTACATCCTATTGACATTGAAGATGGGCCCTCGCAGCTGGACAGAAGAAGAGATCTGTTTAATACTGTGGAGAATGCTATAACCAAACTCGGTGAACATTTTGCTCTTTTGTCTATTTTGTGATGTCTTCAATTTTTAGTTTTTTTCAGTACCTTCTTTTTCTTGTGCTTTATATCTTTCGAAGAAGTCAAATACTTGTTTTCTCAACTATATTCATAAAAAATATCCTGTCATTGTAGAGCATTTGAATTCTATTTTTGTATCATATCTAAACTAGTCAATGTATTCTTTTTATCTGAATAGTTGAGTGTTCATTTGTGTAAATGATCCTTTTCTTATTTTTCCTTTGGATTTGGAATTTGGAAGCTTTCTTCTAGCGTAGCACTTGCCCTGATGCTGCAGGCTTGCAGCAGTTTGAACTAGTGACTGTCTGTTTCAATGAGAATGCCAATGATACTATATTGTGGTAGAAAGTATAGTTTTCGCTAGAAAATTATAAATAAAGAAAAGCTAGGGTAATAGGGGAAAAAAGACAATAACTATTTGCATCCCATGTCCCACGATAGAGTGTGTTTGACGAGAGGTGTGTATATTTGTATGCTGGATACTCAAGTAGTTTTCTATGCCTCAAATTACTGTTTTTAATTAACACGTTTTCGTGGATAGCAGGCCTTGAGAGGGTATGGGACGTAAAACAATTGATCAATGGCAAAGATGTCATGAATAACTTAGGGCTTAAAGGAGGGCCTCTTGTAAAGGAGTCGGTAAGTCATTTGTTTGGCTTAATGCATTTTCACTCGCTGCCATGAAATTTGAGGTTTTCATTTTCACTTGCAGCTGGATAAAGCAATGGCTTGGCAACTTGCCCATCCATCTGGAACCGCAGAGGATTGCATTGAATGGTTGAGAGAAACCAATTCTAAGCGTGTTAAGTTGCAGTGAGATTGATTGCCTTGAGCGATTGTTTATTCTCTCATTGTTTTGAATTGAGAGAAGCTGCATTCGCTGAAGGAAACTTAGCCAGCTGGCTGGGTGACTTGAGATGATGCAAGGAATACTTCAAACATTCTTTCCTTGAGGTCGCTATGCCACTCGTAACTTTTATAAAGTCTGAAGCAGTTCCTGCTGACTTTTGGGATTTAAATTTACACCCTGGTAAAATGTAATTATTATTTTTTCCGTAACTGCTAGAATTGGTGAAAATATCATAGCCTTGTTTTGGTAGCATGTATCTTGTTCCGTGGTATTTATATTCCTATCAGGAGTCAAGTAACCATTGTATCGTGATAACACTAACCCGAAAGGCTTCATTTTTGATAGAACATAATCACCCACTTTAAGTGCGCAATCATGTGAATGACGTAAGTTACTTTGTTGGTGGATGAATATTGATGGCTGTGGCGGAGGGAAGAATGGAGTGGAAGGAAAAGTTATTTCATTTTTCTTATTTATAAAAGTTATAAAAACAGGAATTAAACATGGGTCATACATTTTTTTATTTCATTCTATTGTTTGTTTAATATTGATTTTCTTCTCTTCCAATTAGGAGTGTATATCATATAACAAATACAATTCTTTTACTTGTTTATATTTGCAAATTCTATCCTGATAAATGACCCTTTAAGGGTAATGTATTAAAATAAATATTGTTTATTTGAGTTAATTCTGATCTGTCCTCTTTTCAGATGATAGAATGAAATTATTCTATGAACATTTACACTGGTGTCCTAAAATTTTGCACTTAATCTAACTCCGATGTGATGTAAGATAACTTAAGGATCATTTCCGTTAAGAATGAAACTTGAAGAATAAGAATATGATTTCTATTTTTATTTTCTCCGTCACATCTTCTTCTCTTATAAATCTTTGTTATTCTTATATTTGCAAGACATGGATCAGTTTTGTTGAACTAAAGACAAATCTTATGTTTTCTAAGAATCAATAGATGTGTTATATCTATCCAGTATTGGTATCATAATTTTCTCCTTGAATTTGGAATATTGAAAATCCCTTTTCAACAAGCTTATCTTATGTAATTCAATATCAAATGTTAACAATAACTGAATATTCAAAATGTAATTCAATATATTTTTAAAATTGAACTAATATTCAAAAGAAAAAAAGAGAGGAAGAAAAACTATACTTTATAGTCTTCCAAAATTTTTGGTGTTAAAAATACGAGAATAATTTATATGCACACAGAAGTATTTCTTTTTAAATTAGAAAAAAAAAAGAAAAAAAATGCAAAAGATGAAAAATACTTTTATTTATATTGCACATTATTTTCTATTTAAATAGTTTGGCATTTCATAGACTTTTTTTTCCTTTACCTTCTAAAAAATCAAATAAGATAATTATTTTTCTTATTTTTTTCTTTGATATCAAATAATTTTAAAAAAATCATCTTACTTTTCTTTTCCTTATTTTTACTTTATTATCTGTCATTTCATTTTGTAAACCAAAATATCTTCTTTTTTTATCTAGTAACACAATTTGTGTTAAAGTACAATAGGTTGGATTTGATCTTTCAAAATTTATAATATTTCATGTTAAGTTTTGGTAATTCTATTTTGATCCAATCTAATTTAATATGTCCCCTTTTACAAGATGGTATTTTCTTTACATGCGAAAATAAAGGAATATGCGTGGAAGTATAGCAAACCATACGTTTAAAAAAAATAACAAAATTTCTTAATCTAATATATTTTGCATACTTTCTATCAATATAATTTTATTTTCTTAAAAAGTATATATTATAAAACACCTGTTAGTTTTAATTTAGTTATTATTGGTATAATTTAATTGAATACTCAATATCTAAATTTAATAGAAATACCGAGTCAACTTAGTTTAGTCATATCTCCTGTACCTACTGAACCAGCCACGGTAAGGTTGTAATTTGAATAGTAAAGTGAAATTAAGTTTAAATTTTAATCCAATTCCACTATCTGATCCGATCTGATAATCATGCACAGTAGGAAATAGAGGTTAGGAAGTTTAAAGGCGCAGAACAGAGTTTTAAGTGTTGTGTTGGGTCGTGTCGTGTTGAGATCCGACACAAACAAATATAGAAGATGACGATGAGGGTTTCGGTTGTTGTAAGTGTTCTGTTGTTGATCCAGTTTTGGCCTGGGGAAGCTGAGAAATTTTCGGTGGATGGAAAGGTTTTGATTTTGGACGACTCCAACTTCGATTCCGCCATAGCTTCCTTTGATCACATCTTGGTTGACTTTTACGCTCCCTGGTGTGGTCACTGCAAGCGTCTTGCTCCCGAGGTGGGTGCCCTTTATACCCTTCTTTCATGGGTCTCTTCAAGTTTTCCTTTTGATTTCAAACTCTCTTTCATAATTCTCTTTTTATTTCCCTTTGCTTCATGGGTCATGCTTTGGTGTTCGTTGCTTTGACAATATAGTATCTATGTAATGAATTAGTGGAAGCTTTTCTGTCTTAATAAGAGAAATGCTAACAGGATACCCTCTGAAGTACTGTTTCTAACACTCTTCTGTTGATTGAAATCTATCGGAAATTGCAAAATTTTGTGGGTTTCACTCCTTATTTAATGAGTGGGAATGAACTTCACTCATGGTTTTGTAGTTTTTAGTGTGTTGTTAGGGCTCCTTGTGTTGATGTTGGTGGACAGTGCATCTCAAGCATGATGCTCATTTTGTTTTTCTTTAGTGGTTTGATTGTCGAGTGTTGGTTTCACATGTTGCATTGTTTCTATTAGGTGTGAACTTTGTCAAAGGTCTCTGAGATAAAACTGATTTGTGATGTGAGTTTTATAATGCATTGCACTTCATGTTTAGTTTTGCTCGACGAGAGATTAACGAGTGTCATTTTATGTTGCACTTATTTTTTAGGATAATACCTCACCTAGTGGGATAAGTCTCTGTTGTTGTTGTTGTTGTTTGTGTGAGATAATAGCTGTGCTTTTCTTCCTTGCAGTTAGATGCAGCTGCGCCTGTACTTGCAACCTTGAACAAACCCATTGTCATTGCAAAAGTAGATGCAGACAAGCATACCAGCCTTGCAAAAAAATATGATGTTGAGTATGTCTCTGGGCCATACCGTTATATGGCTTGTTGAAACTGTCTTTGTTTCTTAATAACTGAAATATACGTGTTACTTTTTGGTTCAGCAATTAAGGAGACAAATGCTTTTATTTCATGAATGAACTCACAATACTTCTACTCTGGTTTGTAGTGCATATCCAACCATTTTGCTGTTTAATCATGGCGTCCCCACCGAATACCGTGGACCAAGGAAGGCAGATTTACTCGTTAGATATCTGAAGAAGTTTGCTGCTTCTGATGTTTCTATTCTGGATTCAGATTCTGCCGTGAATACATTCGTTGCAGAAGCTGGCACTTTTTTCCCCATTTTTATAGGTTTTTGTTTGAACAACACGGTAATAGAAAAGTTTGGCATAAAGTACAAGAAAAATGCATGGTTTTCTGTGGCAAAGGACTTTTCAGAGGATCTCATGGTATTGTATGACTTTGATAAGATTCCTGCATTGGTTTCCCTGAATCCACAGTACAATGAGCGGAACACATTCTATGGACCATTTGAAGGTTAGTTGATATTACATAGTCAAGGTTATCACTTATACTTATTTTATGTTCTAGTTAATCCATCTTTACTTCTCCAAAAGATTCATGCATTTGAGTTGGACTTGACACATCCAAGAAATTTTGAATCAGCTAACAGAATTGAACTCTTAGACATTTTTCAAACTTCTAAGTCTCAAGTGTTTTAAGATGTTTGCATTTTACTTGAGTGGAATGCTAATAAAACTTGAAGCTGTGTCTTCATCTTTGAAATTTTGGTGGTATAAGGTAACTTTTATGGCATCCGTTTGTATTTCTGTCCTGACAGTTAATGAAATAAGTTGTGAAGAAATTACCAAGGGAATTTGACTGAAGTTGAAATCTAAGCTTAACAGAATGATTTCATTTGAGAGGGCCTCTTTTGTTTCATGGTAGGAATTGAAGTTTGAATGCAAATACCTCAGTGATTTTTTTTTTCTTAATCAATCTGAGCTTGAATGTTAGCTATTAATCCAGAATTCCTTTCATGCGAGTCACTAGGAGTTACTACAATGTTCTAAGCTCGTAGCACTTCTTGATTATGTGTTATACATTTTTGCTTTTTCTTCTCCCGCATTGTGTTATGCTGGAACGTATTTTGTTTGTATTACAGTAATCATTTGATGAATAATGTTTGTTTTCATAAAACAGATGAATTTTTGGAAGATTTTGTTAAACAAAACCTGATGCCTTTGGTTGTGCCGATATCCTACGAAACACTTAAGTTGGTGAAAGCAGATGGTAGGAAAATAGTTTTGACAATTGTTGAGGATGAAGATGAAGAAAGATCAAGAGACCTGACTAAGTTATTAAAGGGTGCTGCCTCTGCTAATCGTGACTTAGTATTTGGTTATGTTGGAGTCAAACAGATGGACGAATTTGCTGAAAATTTTGATATTAGTACTAAACTACCAAAAATGGTGGTTTGGGATAAAAGTGATGATTACCTTTCAGTAAGTCTATGGTCTTTACTTTTAAAAGTTATTTTAGTATATCCAAATTCTAATTCTCGAAATGATCTGTAGCGTGGACTCTCATTGTCTTGTACTCTTATTTACATGCCTAGTTTTAAGTTTGTCTTGTTGTGCTGAGACTCTTCTCTTGCATGCTTTTATTGTTTTAGCAATTTGAACCTATATTTCTATACTTGAGTATTTTCAAGATGAGTTGTGAAGCTGGAGAAAATTCTCTTATTCTGACATTGAATCTAAAATACAAGAGCGAATTGAGATTCCTCTCTAGATTTTTGTATAAGTCTTAAGGGAATGTTCCGTTATACTGTCAAATGGAGCTTTTATTGAATCTCAATGTACTAGTCTTCACTGTATATTTTAGTCACTTCAGTTGCTTTAGAAAAACCTTTTACATAGTATGTCTTCAAGATAAACTATGGACTGTGCTCCTCAGTCATGAAGAATTGAAAGGCATTTGTCTATTATATATTATCAATGTCATTGTTCCATTTGGAATTTCAGATACATCTTTCCACAGTTAAATTAATGCACTTGATTAGTTGACTAGACTTCCACAGTGTTGATCTTGCTATCAAAGCTTAACTATGTTGGTAACATGAATTATTTGTTTATATCAAGGTCACGTAGGCTTCAATCTGCTGATTTTTGTGTACATTTGTATTTAATGCCATTTCGTTGAAATGATTTTCAGGTTGTTGATTCAGAAAGCATTGAGGGGGAGGATCAGGCAACTCAAATCACAAAATTTCTGGAAGGATACAGGGAAGGAAGAACCATAAACAACACATTCAGTGGACCTTCCTTAATGCGATTCATTCATCGGTCTTTTGACATTAGAGTGGTATACGTAGTTGTTTTTTTTGTGGCATTACTGATGCTTATTCAGAGCTTCAGTAAAGGAGGTGATGAGTACCATGCTGTACCAAATCAAGTTCAAGTTGATGATGCAAGCAGTTCTGTTTCAGAAGCTGAAATCAAAGAGTATAAACCAGGTGACAAGGAAGATTAAATTAGCATGTAGAATGATAATCAGTGCACGTGATCAGGAGCATTCTAGAAACTAGCGGCCTTTAGAATTACCATACCTATTGGTATGTGTAAATATTATAATTTGAGTGCGAATCTCCATAATTTTTTTTAGTACTGTTCAGACTCTTGTTTTTCTTTTACACCTTTTCACTAGCTATTAACATGAACCAAAAAGACCTATTTATTATATTAAACATGGCAATGATGTGTTAGCTTTATTATTATTTTCATCCTTCCTAGATATTAGTATTCATGTCCTTCATTTCACATTAAGTGTCCTTGAAAATTAATATATATATATATATATATATATATATATATATATATATATATTTATTTCATCTTCTTCTTTCTAACCAAACATTTTCCCAACCCACCATCACTGTTTTTCCAATTTCAAATTATAATATTCCCAATAATAGATCAGCAATATCACCAACTTCATATAACTGAATTGCATCACCATCCACCACCAATATGTAAACTCTAACAACAAAAATCCAAAAATCAAAATTTTTCTATCATACACCACCAACTTTGTCATAAATTCAAACAATTCCATAAAGTTCTAATATAAAGCTCAAACAAAACCACAACAAAAATAAATGACAAAGTTAGATTGTAAAATTCACTTTAAGATTCCAATAACTTGTCCAAAATTATATACTATAAATTTGTAGAAGAGCATTTTTTCAGATACAATTTCTAGAAAAAAAAAATGAAAATAGGGAAAGAATATGAAGAGGAGATAAGACACAGTGAGCGATGTGGTTTTGATTAGAGTAATTAACTTTTAAGTCCAATATTTTAATTAATTAATTTGAATTATTTTTTTATAATTTTAATTTTAATTTTTAATTTTTTTTTTGTATTTTAGAAAAAGAAAAAAGAAAATAGATATATTTTGAAAAATAATTTCAATATATCTATTTAGATAAATAATATTTCAATAAAACTATTTAAAGAACTGTTCTTTAAAAAACATTGTTTTTGGGAAAAGAATGGCAAAATTCCATTCTTTGTTTTATGAGAGATGATAGACCCATCAACATATATAGTTCAAGTCACCTACTTGATTTTTTATTAGACTTCGCAATTCCATGTTTTTGTTTTGAAAGCTTCACTTGACACTTGCAATCATCACAAGGATTGAAATTAAAGATGAATTAAAGTGAGAGATCAAACTTTTATGCACTAAGATTTAACCACGTATCATACTTTTCTGTTTTCAAATTAAAATCATGTTTTTCTATTGTTTGCAACCTCGGTGTTAAAAATAGAAAACAATACACATAAAATTTTAATAAATGTTGTCAAATTGTACAACAAAATTTATTGTCAATTTCTATAAGGTTTAATTAATCGTAAGGTACCCAGTTTGGTACTAGAGTGTCAAATTGGTACCCGCTTTTAAAAAAGTGTCAATTGCATCTCAACTTTTGAAAATTGCTTCAATTAGGTCCCTTTCAGACAGAGTTGACTAACGCCGTTAGTCAACGTGCCACGTGTCAATCTGTGGTTTTTTTGAATTTTTTTTAATTTTTTTTTTAATTTTTAATTTTTTTTTTAAATTTTTTAAAAAAAATTAAAAATGCCACGTGTCAAGTCCCTGTGT